>ERZ808278.61-NODE-61-length-95378-cov-11.332616_pt1 | contig 95378 bp, 120 predicted proteins | sample MGYA00521239_ERZ808278 | MGnify/ENA primary metagenome ERZ808278 (study PRJEB31516, sample SAMN03275600) | gut metagenome | biome: mammalia-associated habitat; material: feces | host: Papio cynocephalus | place: Kenya | collected 2012-07-17 ...
AAGAAGATATTAATAGGAATTATTACTGTTAATATTATGAATAGTTAGATACCGTATGATAACATATGTTATTGTTAACATTGCGAACTGTTCATAATTTGAACTATCTTGGCCCGAATCCGCACTGTATTAACTGTACTAGTACAGTATACACACCCGCATATCTTCATCATTTAATAAGCATTCTAAGAGTATGTGTTCTAACAGTTCACATTTATAACAGTTGCCACAATTGCAAAATAGCAACCGCTGCCGGGGGTGGTTTTCATTCCCGTATCCGCTGCACCACAGCGTAATTAGATATAGTTGGTCTCTCCTTATCATCCTCATCTTCTACACTTTCCCTCCTCTATATTCTACCTCTCTCCTCCCCTCTTCCTCCCTTAAATCTAGCCGCTAGCACCACCTGAAAACAGACTGCATGGAGTCCGTATAAGGATAAGAAAAATAGGAGAAAAGGGTAGGATTTTATTCCTGTACTGACTGGATCGCAGGGAGTACGATCTTAAAAAAAATAATAAAAAGAAAAAGAAAAATACCGCACCTATGTGCCGAACGCACTGGGATGCAGGGTACATCTTCGATATTAGGAAATTCCCCGTATAATCAACCGTATACAGACATGTTGGATATACGGGACCGGGGTGGTTATCCACCCCATATATAATATGGAGGTTACGGTACGCAGTACCTCTAACAGAAGATCAGCTGGTGGGTAAGTGCCTACCAGTTTTCTTTTTTTTATTTAGGGGATATAGCGGTCAGTGCTTACCGTGATATGTAATGCTCAGTCTCAGAACTGCATTATGTAGATATAAAAGTGACTAAAAAGTATTGACAGCATTCCGACGTTATGGTATACTGTATGTAGTGAACGGAGGCGATCACCATGAGCATAAGCGGCTTGGGTTAATGGAGCCACGGTAGCCAGCAAATTTATGCTACCGTATAGTGTGTTTTTGCGTACTTTTTTACATAGCATATTTTACACTAAAAGGAAATTTCGAGCCATTTAGACTAGCCAGGAAGCCGCAAAATATGAGTTGGAATTGCAGCGCTGTATTATGAGAAAGCACGTACATTTTTACGGGCACCTACAGAACGGAGTGATTTTTATAGGGAAGTACATCAGTGACATTATAGACATGAATGACATTAAGCCGGGGCAGTTTAACTTGATTACCGGTGGCTGCGGATGCGGTAAGACGACGTTTGTACTTGAACACCTGCTGGAGCATTTTAAGGATGTCGCACCGGAGGAGATGATTATTGTTACATCTCGTTCTATTACGGCAGAGCAAATGCAGTTTGACCATGACGGAGTTATGATCTATAAGGAAGACGATGTAGACATAGTGAAGAGCTGGTCTGACTGCGACCACGCAGTAAAGAATCCTGGCGTCCGTGTCATGACGTATGACAAGATAGTTGATATATTACGGACGAAGAATTACTGGGGCATTAAGTCCTTATCCAACATCAAGATACTGGTATTTGATGAGTGTCACACATTATTTACTGACACCTTCATGGACGGTATCCGGGAAGTGACTGTGTGGTTGCGTGAGGCTATTTTTACTCGCCCTGGCATGCTATTCATCGGAATTACGGCTACGCCAAAAGTTCTTGAGCGTGTGAATTCTATGCGGAACAAGATACCGGTAGTCAATGTGATTCCGGAGACAATCATTACATATAAGGCCCGCCATATGATCTGTACGAATTTCTCCGGAGCAATTAAGCTAATAAAGTCCGGACGGCTTCCCGGCAGAAGTATTATGATGTGTAAGAGACTTGAGGAATGCAAGGTCATCTACGAGACGGTTCCGGATTCCGGTGTCGTAATCAGCCAGTCAAATAGTATGAACCCAGGCGTGAATAATGAGATCGTTTATGGAAAGAAGAATAGCTTATACTTGAAGTACGAGCAGTATATGAACGACATAAGGGAGTATGTAAGCAAAAACAGTGATATCCCTTACCGTATTTATACGGATGATGGCGTCCGTGACTTGAACCTACTTGTCACTACCTCTACATTCAGGGAAGGGTTCAATCTCGTTGAAAGTTCTGGCGTAAAAAATGTGTTCGTGATCGGCGCAGACGAGATGCAAATAACGCAGTTCTTAGGCCGGTGCCGCTACGACGTGGAGAACCTTATTATTGTAGCACTTACGAAGGAATTCCGAGACGCTACATGCTATGGCTATTTTACGGAAGCATCTGAGAATTTCCACAAGTTCGTGGAAACCGGGGATACGACATGGTATGACAGCATCGCTCATCTGCTATATGGTGATGTATCTGACGTTGAGTTCTACGGAAGCCTACGCAGCCGTGGTGAGGATTCTGATGGATACAGGTTTGCGAAGCAGCACGTAAGGGCTGCCGCTATGTTAGATACTATAAGCCATCTGATTTCAACGAATGATGATCCAGTGTACATCTGGCGAGGACACCACGACATGGAGGTTTGCGCCACTGCCGTAGAGACAGGGCTGTTCCGTGGGGCGAAGTTGAAGGAGACTAACGTGACCCTGAACAGAGTAATGGTATGTTTGCAGGAATGCGGGTACCGCGTTGAGGTGTTCCGCAAACTGCCGGACGGGAAGAGGAAGAAGTGCTATTGTATTTACAGGGACTAGCTCCCTATTTTATTATTTTTTTTGTTTTAAAAGTGACTAAAAAGTATTGACCGCATTCAGACTTTATGGTATAATATATTCAACAAGGCATATAGCCTTTATAAATCTGGCCTTAAATTTGAATTACATCAAAGGAGGTTTCTATGAAGGAGAATTGTTATGGACGAGCAAAACAGATATGGGCAAGACTATGATCCAGCAGGGGACGCTGATGATTTACTGGGACTCGAAGATCTGGTAGATGACAGCATGATTCTAGCAGGTCGTCTTGCGTATTACAACCTATGGTGGGATTACATATCAGAGTACAGTGACGGCAACGTGGACTACGAGGACGTGATGCGGTATGAATAAAGGTCATGGAATATGTTGTGTCTGCGCAGCGTGTGGGAAGGAATATGAGCTACAGCGAGTTGAACTTCATGCCTCCGGCACGTGTGGGAGCGAAGACCGTAAGGTCGTAGCAAAGTTCGTCCCGCCAGACTGCCCAGGCTGCGGCAATCCAATCCGCAAGCTGGTGGCAATGAACAGTATCACAGGGATATATAAATCATTCAGCTACTAAAGGAGGAACTATGAAAAGATTTTTAAAGAAGATGAAATGGGTGGTGGAGTGCTGGAGCGGCCCCACACTGGGATATATCGGAGCAACGTATGCTGTACGGAATAAGATTGGCGAGAATCGTCCCGCCCTTTGGCTTTGCTTTCTGCTCGTGTTCAGCGTTATGTATTTTGCTGCGTTAAACAATTCGTGTAATGCAACCGGAGGCGACCAGCATGACGATCACTGACTTGTTTAACATGGCATGGGACATGAACATAACGCAGTACGACATCAAGATTGAGGATCATGTCACAGGTATCAGCTGGCCTTTGGAGGAGCGCGACATTGTGAAGTGCGATGAGAAGAAAGAGGTGTATATTCAGGTATGAGCGGACGCGAAGTAGATAATTTTACCAACGAGTTACATATAGTCCATTGTTCTGAATGCGTCAGTGCAGTCGCATCCAAAAATCCTGAGCACGTGATATGCGTTCCTCTGAAATCAATCGTAAGCGGCGACTATTTCTGCAAGTACGGAACTGATAGGAGCGGGAGAACGAATGAAGATTATTGACTTTGAGCGTAAAGGGAACGTTGTTCGGTACTACGGCGGGAAAGATGATTGCAATGATTACTGGGGCGATGACTGGGATGACTGCCCTTATGAGTACAACGCCGGGAGTGTGTATGATAGATTCGTGAGCGGGTATGTAGATGTCTCTTACCCATTCGACCATCTTGTTTTAGAACCAGCTGATACAGACTACGGCGACAGCGAGAGGACGAAACAGGACATGATGGACCGTAAAGTCCCGTGCATCCTTATTGTCCCGTATGACTATAAGGAGTGCTCGCCGCGCTGGGCATCGTTTAGTGAATATGCGTCAAGCGACTTTGCTCATAGGATATACTTTGGAGATGACTTCTCCGCGATCTTCGTTAAGGGGGCTAAAGTATTAAAAATATCAGGCAACGTAAAGTTTTAAAGTTACATACTTTTGACCTAAGAAAATGCAAATGGGATATGACGCTTTCTATGGCTGATGCTCGCCGCCAGAACATGACTGTCTCACTGGCTGAAAGCACATTGATCCGCTTTATTGATGATATTAGAGGCGTCAATACTGACGACATATATAGGACAGTGGCGGAGCAGCGTGAGAGAATCCGCAGAGCGAGAGCGACATACGAAGGCAGTGCCGAGATCAAGGACGCTTACGGCAAGATAAATTCCGCGCTCTTCATATCGGATTATCTTCTTCTTGTGGTGGACAGCGAGCGCGATTACTACAGAGCCTGCGGTGGCATCGTAATCAATGGAGTCACCTTTAAGAGGCTGATCGCCACCGCTGCCGGAGTCAAACGGAGCACGATCATATTCGTGTCGGAAGATATCAAGGACGAACTCCTGCGACGACTGAACAATGGAAGAGACGAATCTAAACCGGCTGTGCCGAGCAAGCTTGAGAGTTATATAGGGCTTACGGCGTCCGCATCGAAACCTGTATCTATGCCACGTGGTGTTGTGGTTGTGAACGATTGTGTTGTCAGATTTAAGGATGACTACGTCTTGCTTGAGGACTCTGATGACAGCGATGAGCCATATGTCAAGGAAGTGTACGGCGGGCTTGTTGAAATGGATAACTCTGACGGGTACGGCCTTGCCTCTCCCGCTCTTATCCGCAGGTGGGCAGAGGAATTGGGAGAAGATCCAGATACCGGCGGCATGTGTATCCGTAATGCATTCTGTAAAGGCATGGTGTTCCCGTTCGACTTTCAGCTATTCGCCGGTGCCGTCGCAGAGACAGATACGATTGTAGATATATGGGGCGATGAGCATTCTGTTTGGGACATTGAATTGATCCTGACAGAATCTATGCTGAAGCTATGGGACTCTTATTCGAGCTATGAGGAATATGAGAGAAACTGTGTAGAAAACGGCTATACATTCAGTGTAACAAAAATCGTAGAAGTCCAGCAGCACGAAACCCGCGAACTCAACTATCAGTTCATCCAGCCGTTCGAGATGAGCGATGACGATATCAGTGAGCTGGTCGCTCCCACCATTGACGATATCAGTGGCGTACTTGGCGGCGACGCAGATAAGGCGCTTCTGTATTTGAGGGGCGTCGAACAGAACGAAAGCAATACTCTACGTCTGGCGGATGATTACATAAAGGCAATGTCGATTGATCCGGAGGTGTTGAATGACAGCTTCGTTCGTGGGCAGATCAGTCGCCTGATCGCCAAACGAGCTGACAGAGCAAAGCTTGGTCGGGTCCGAGTCTGCGGAGATTACAACGTCGTTTCTGGAGATCCATACGCATTATGCCAATCTATATTTGGGCTGGAAGTGACCGGACTGCTTGGGCGCGGGACTGCCCATAGTGATTACTGGAACGCCCGATCTGTTTCAGAGGTTTTGGCGTTTAGAGCGCCCATGACAAACGGTCATTCTATCAGGAAGCTGACACTGGATGACAACCCGTCTACCCGTATGTGGTATCAGTACATGCACAATGTGGTGATACTGAACGCTTGGGATATGACTATGGCAGCCGAGAATGGCTGCGACTGTGATAAACTTTTGTCACGCTCGATGGGAACATCGAGGCAATAAGCTGGTGAACCCAAAATGGGGTGTAACTGTATTAGTTGCTAACGGTTCAGAAGTGGGCAACCACATCATGAGTAAGGGAAGCTAAGGCATTCGTTATTATTGATTTCATGGAGGTATCAATATTAGCGAAAGAATTTTTAATTATGCAGGAGTAGATTACATAGTATCCACAGAAGGTAAAATTTTTAGTACCCACTCTAACGGGCGCGGCGAATATCACAAAGAGATTACTCAGAGGCCGAACTCAGATGGGTATATGACGGTAACTGTTGGACCGAACAAGAAAAGGGGTCAAGCAAGAGTCCACAGAATCATTGCTGAATGTTTTATTCCAAACCCATATGGGTTGCCTGAAGTCAACCATATTGACTGCAATCGCAAGAATAATAATGCCTCGAATCTTGAATGGGTCAGTCATACGGATAATATACGCCATTCCTATGACATGGGTAATTATAAAGGTCGATTTGGAGAGATGAATCCAAACTATAATAATAGAACCCTTCATCTAAAATATCTAAATGACCCTGAGTTGTCCAAAGAAAAGAACTCAAGACCCGGCACAAATAATGGGCGATGCGTTAAAATTTCGTTACGGAATAAGTATACCGGCGAAGCACTTGTATTTGATTACATCGGAGCCGCAGCGCAATATTTGATTGACAACGGGTATTCTACCGGAACTGTCAATTCCGTAAGGGATACAGTCCGCAGGTCATTAAATAATGGGACTCTTTGCTATGGGACATTTATTGTAAGCCGTGTAGATAAATAAGTGGATAACGAATGCTATGCTAATACCGTGCCAAGATCATAAATGATAAGGTGTAGAGACTATTCCGTAAGGAAGTACACTACAGGTGAGATTCCTGTGGCTTGGAAGTGCCAGCCATCCAGAACGGATGAAGAGATAGTCCAGTCCCGCCAATAGGCGATAAATATGAGGAAACTCAGGGTGTAAACGGGAGACACATTTTTAACAACTAACAATCCGGTATTGCTCCGCTGTTTTAAGGAGACGCTGCCAATACAGTGTGTTCAGAAGAAGGCCGAGAAGATCATCCCGTCGGAGGAAGATTTCGTTCGTGCGAACTGCTCCTCCTTTGGCGATGAGATCGGCTCCGTCACCAACCACATCACAGCTATGTATGATGTGGCGTCCACGTATGCAGCTGGTACAGAGGAGCGCGATACATTGGAATACCGCATCATATGTGGTCAACAATATCAACAAAATTCTATCGATAAAGCAAAAGGAATTATTTGCCAAAACATGCCCAAGCGCTGGTATTCTCGCCACGATGCTCAGAAGTCAGACAGTCCGCTGGACGCTGCTATTGTAGCTGACCATAAGCCATACTTCATGATTTACAGATATCCTGACGAGCGCCGCCAATATAATGCATTTCTGAAACGATGCCAGTTCGACTGTGTGTGGAAATTTGGTGTCTCATTGGAAACGCTTCTAAAGAAAGATGTACGAACAGCGGACGAGGAAAATTATGTATATTGGTTCCGCAGGAATTGTCCGGTGAGCCTTGGCAACTGTACAATGAACCGGCTGTGCCGAAATGTTGAGTTTAAGCTGCTGTCTATAAAGAATCAATGGAAGGCAAAGGGCGACTCATTCAACTATGCGATTTATAGGAGCCAAAATGTATCCTACACTGCGCTCCAGTTTGCTACCGTGAAGAAGATTCTGATGAACTACGAAGCGGAAATGAAGAACGTCCCGTCTTACGCGAAGGCGTTTCATTTGGATGATGCTGGAGTCTCAGAGTATCGCGCCGCGCTCACACAACTTGCGATAGAAGAATTATACTGCAACTGCCCCAATCCGGATGTTCTGTGCAACATCATATTGGACGGCACTTGCAGCGGCGGTGGGTCTTCGTCTATGGCGTGGGCGCTGTGCGGGGACGTCATGATTAGAAACCTTCTGAAGCGCAACGGCGGCAAAATCACTTACCTGATTCAAGATGACAGCGGCGATATAGAGTATAAGGGACAGTTGTTCCGGAGAGAAACATGCGCAGCAGAGGAGGACGATATTGGAACTAATCATGAATGAGGTTGCGCGAGCGCAGGATATTATAAACACCGGAGAGTTCGGCAAGAAGCCAGGATCCTCTATATATTTGATTGCGAGATATTACAAGCAGATAGAAAAGCTCAGTAATAAGCGCATTATTTCTTCCATTCACAACATGATGGAACAAACGTATCCGGGATATATTAAAGCGAATTGGGAGGCCACGATTGAATCCGCAGTGAAGCAAGCGAAAAGCAAGCCTCTTATTCAGGTGGACAAGATTCCGGTAACGGACAAAGAGATGGGCATTGTTGATGCTCTCCCGAACATTAAAGACCGCAGACTCGCCTTCACGATGATCGTGGTAGCAAAATACTACAACGAAGTACATAGCGAGAATAACGGGTGGGTAAACCTGGACCCCAAATACATATTTGATATGGCTTGTGTGCAGGCCAGCAAGGTAGAGCAGGCTGAAATGTACGCAAGACTGACTTGTGCCGGCATCATCACATACAGCAGAAAAACCGGGAGCGTTAATGCCAAGGTGTTGTGTCTAGATTGTTCGGGCGATACGGTGTGCGAGATCACGGATATGAGGCGCATAGGGAATGACTACATGATGTGCCATGGCAAGAGCTATTCCGTCTGTCTGCGGTGCGGCATTACGTTCCGCCAGAATAAGCAGAACAACAGGAAGTATTGTAGCGAGTGTGAAGGCTGGCACCCTATTGTCCGGAGGAAATTCCGCTGCGTTGATTGTGGGAAAGAGGTCTTTGTTGTCAGCAGGAATACAAAAAGTACAAGATGTCCGTCTTGTCAAGCAAAAGAGAAACAGCGTCAGGCAACGCTGTATCGGTTGCACCGCAACGGTTCTGCCGTATCGAGTGATTCCCAGCAATCAAATTGTTAATTTTATTGTGTGTAATCGAACTCGCTGCGGTGCATTTACTTCACAACTATGGTAATTATTTATAAACAAAATGTATTATGGTAGGTATCTGCCAAATAATTTTGAAAGAGTGATTATCATAATTCTAATCAACAAGGAAGAGTGCAAAGAGATCAAGAAGCGTTTCCCAAATCTGCACATTCGCAGAACCGTATCGCAGAAGAGTAAGCGTGGACGGTACTACATGACGGAGCGTCGTGATGCCATGGAGTATCTGGCAAACACGTTACGCAATAGTAATGTGTCCTTCTCGTCAGATGAGGAGAATATCTCCGACCATCTGATTTGATGGAGGTACTTCTATGAGCTTTGAACGCCTCCAACCAGAAAGCAGCAACGATTACATAGTAAGAATTTGTAGCATGAAGGACGATCTTGGATTTACGTGGGACGATATTGCCGACGCTATCAATCAGGAGCTTGGACTCGACAGAACAGGCAATGCGTATAGAAAATACTATGCCGTACATAAGCATGATACTTCCTTCAAGTTTGACAAGGAGACAGAAGAATCTGTTGCGGTTCGCCTTGAACGAAATAAGCTGCAAGCAACAAAGCTTGAGGCGAACCGCTACCTGAGACAGTATTCCAGGTTCGAGTTGTTCTACGAGAATATCAGAGAAGCGATTGAGATTCTGCCCGTCCCGACTATGGAGCCGCTTCCGGCGGAGTACAACGATAAGGACTATGTGCTGGCGCTGGCTGATATGCATTACGGATCGACTTTTGAATCTGAGAATAATGACTACTCCAGAGAGGAATGCTCTGATAGGTTGAGCAAGCTTCTTGGCGATGTCATTGAGTATATCAAATACGAGGGAGTGTCGCACCTAAATGTTCTGAGTCTCGGAGATTCCATTCAGGGCATTCTTCGCATAACAGACTTGCAGCTGAATGATATCCCGGTCGTAGATTGCGTTGTCGAAGTATCAAGGCTGCTGGCACAGTTCTTGAACAATCTGTCGAAGTACGTCGTTGTGGATTACTATGCGGTATCCGCCGCCAACCACAGTCAGACGCGCCCAATTGGATCGAAGGCAAGCGAGCTTGCGACAGAGGACGTAGAGCGAATCGTAATCAACTACATCCATGATATGCTGAGAGAAAATAAGAGAATCTCCATACACACAGATTTGTCGAGAGACTATGTAGACTTCCAGATTTGTGGACATAATGCTATCGCAATGCACGGTCACCAGATCAAGAATATGCAGACTGCGATCAAAGATATGTCCGCATTATGCCAGAAGTTCTATGACTACATGTTCATCGGTCATTATCATTCCGCTCAGGAATTATGCGTAGGAGAACGCGAGGGCCACAACATCGAAGTCCTGGTCTCCCCTTCTATCATCGGTTCCTGCCAATATTCTGACAAGCTCATGCGGGGCGCGAAAGCCGCCGCCAAGATTTATGAGTTTGATGAACCTCATGGTCATATTGGGACAAAGACTTTTATCCTGAATTAAGGAGGATGCGCATGAGCGCAAAGAAGAGGACGCTATCATATGAATATAAAGTTCCCGACACTCTTGAAGATCATCCGTTTTACGGTCTTGATTGTGACGATCCTGAACAGCGGTATTATAGGGATTGTATGTGGGACAAAGATACAAGACTTGTGATAGTTGATGCTGTAGCTGGCAGCGGCAAGACAACACTGGCTGTCGCAGTTGGGAACCTGTATCTTCGGCATAACTTATGTGATGAGGTTCTGTATATACGGACGCCAAGCAGCGAAGGGCGGATTGGCTTTCTTCCTGGGGATCAGTCCGCAAAGGAGAAGCCGTATATGCAGCCGCTATACTCGGCTCTCGTGAATATCGGAGAAAACCCGTATACATGCGTGAATGATGGAGGGATCCCAGGCCAGAGTGCCGGAGCCGGAGCATTTACTGCAATGACGGATGTCTATATTCTCGGAAGTGATTATAAGAGGAAATTCGTCATTGTGGACGAAGCGCAGTGTATGACGACGGATCAGCTAAAGGCGATACTGACGCGTTGTCATGATGATTGCAAGGTCGTAGTGATCGGCTCAACATTGCAGGTTCAGGGGATTAAGAATGCAGACTCTGGACTTATCCGATGCATTGAGCATTTTAAGGATCAGCCGTGGGCAAAGGTATGTCACCTAACGAAGAATTATCGTGGTGAGCTATCCGCCTGGGCAGATAGAATGTAAAAAAGAGGGCACCGCTATGGTGTCCTCATAGATGCCTGACTAGCTCCAATTGGCAGAGCGACTGACTTGTAATCAGTGTGTTCCCGGTTCGAGTCCGGGGTTAGGCTCCATTAGCGCTTCCGGACGTGCTAGCGTCCGGAAGCGGCGGTTAATGGTTGCGCACTCTGTCGATAACAAAGTCCGCGATGATGTTAACCATTAGACCGACCATAAGGTCGTATATGAATCTAATGATCGTATCTACCATTGCATTCCTCCCTTCTTGACCAAAATTTTTCGGTCAAGCTGTCAAACCTACTCGTTTTGGTCGTTGGGAAGAATCCGCAATGGTATGATACCATCATTGGTTTATTTTGTCAAATATGATACAGGGGAACGCCGGAGTTGGAGAGCCGGGGCGGTCTGTAAAACCGTTGCTTATGGCTGAGTGAGTTCAAATCTCACTTCCCCTACCACCTCGCAATGAGGGAACTCGTCGGAAGCGCGACGAGGATAAAATAAATAACGCCGGGTGCTGGGTCGCTCCCATCCGTGAAAGCCGGACGCAGGTAAAACGCGATAGACCAACCTGAACGCTGTAAGCAAAGCGGCAAGCCGATCAGGAGCGCGGCGGTCTGGCATAGCCAACGGAACTTCGAGAGTCTGAAAAATATGCCAAACAACATATACGGGTGTGGCTCAATTGGAACAGCAGCGGTCTCCAAAACCGCCAGTATGGGAGTTCGAGTCTCTCCGCCCGTGCCATTGATCAGCAAGTTTGTCCTCCGGCGTCTTCGGACTCGGAGGCTCTTTTTATATAGCGGGAAGCATGTTGGTTTGCCGCCCAGTCTCATAAGCTGGGTTACGCCGGTTCGATTCCGGCTCCCGTTACCATACGGGGTATAGCTCAGTTGGTTAGAGCACGCGACTGTTGATCGCAGGGCCGAAAGTTCGAGTCTTTCTATCCCCGCCAAATTTGTATTATGGAGGTGCCGCTTTGGCTGGCAAAAAGATTACATCTACGAATGGTCGCACAAAAGCCAAGCGATCATCTACAAAAGAAATGAAGAAGTACACATGTCCGAGGTGCGGTATGGAAAAAGACGAGGACATGTTCTATATGAGCAAGGGTTCCATGGTATGGGATGTTTATGACGGTCGTGTTGTCACTGCATGTAAAGACTGCATGGATGGCAGAATTCGTGTTGTCACTGAACGATACGGGGAACGCAAGGGTGTCATGATCGCCTGCCACTGGGTGGACGCCCCGTACATAGACTCTGTATATCAAGCTGTTTTGCAGAAGCAAGGGAACTTTGACTTCGGCATGTATATGAGGACGCTGAATGGAATCCAGTATTCTAAGAAGAGTTTCATCACTTCTCTCCTGAACGATTCTTTTTCTGAGGACTCAGCAGAGCTGGTTCGAGAAAGCGCCGAGGCGAAGTGGTCGAGAGAAGAAGTTCGGAACAAGCGCGAAGTCATCAATATGTTGGGGGCAGACCCATTTGACGGATACAGCGCATCAGATCGCCGCTATTTATTTGGGGAGCTTGCGAAGTATCTGGATGAAGATTTGCTTGACGATGCGTTCAAGTTGTCGCAGATCGTACAGATCGTTACAAATAACTTGCAGATAAAGAAGTGCGATCTTCAGATATCCGCTATGGATGTGTCTAAAGATGCGGACAGAGTAAAGACGCTGAATACAATCAAGAAGGATCTTGTGGCATCAAACGATAAGATTGCCAAAGAGAATGAGATATCGGTCCGCAACCGGACTAATAAGGACGCCGGTAAGTCCACACTTACTTATCTGATGCGAGATCTACGCGAAAAAGATTTCAAAGAGGCCCAGGCCAATTACTATGACCAGCTGAAAAGCGACGGGACCCTATGGGCAGTCAATATGTCTACACAGGCATTGATGCAGAATACGATGTTCGACGAGAATGACAAGCAGGAAATCCTTATGAACCAGAGAGAGATGATACAGAACTTGCAATCAAAGCTCGATGACAAGACCGAGGAATGCAGATTGCTGAAGATTGAGAATCAGGAGCTGAGGTCTAATGGCAAGAAATAAGATCATTATGACCGCAGCAAAAAGAAGGATTTGCGAACTTGATGCGAAATCAATTGCCTACTACCGCAGGAATCCATGTATTGCTGCGCGAGACTTGCTTGGGATAGAGCTTCTGGACTATCAGAAGTATATATTACAAGGGATGTGGAATGCTTCTCACTCCGTATTGGTGCTCACACGTAATGGCGGTAAAAGTTTTGTTGGCGCAGTGTTTATTCTATTAAAAGCGATTCTGTATGAGAATCAAGCAATCTACATTGTGTCTGGCACAGGCCAACAGAGTAAAGAAACATTCGATAAAATTGAGCAGCTGGTAAATCGGACGGGGAAAACTGCCGCATCATTCAGGAGTCTTAAAGACATAGCCGAGAATGAAACTGTAAAAGCTCCGACCAATCGTACAGGTTTCAGTCATAAGCCTGAAGGGTATGAGGTCCATTTCTATAATGGGTCTGCTATATATACACTGAACTCCAACCCAGATTCTAACCGCTCCCGTCGCGCAACTTTGGTGTTTTTTGATGAGGCGGCATATTGCAGCGATGAGTTGATTGCTGTGTGCGAAGCATTCGCTACGCAGAGCACAGATTTTATCACAAGCACGGACGCCTCTTATGATCCAGAGCTTGAGCCGCTTCACTGCCCTACCCAGCTTGTATATGCTTCGTCTCAAGGCGATATGTCATCAATGTTTTACCAGCACTATAAGAATTTTGCTAAGAGCATGCTGGCTGGCGACAGAAACTATTTTGTATGTGACATGACATGCGATGTCGCCATGAATACCTATATGAACGGAAAGAAATATCTGCCGCTTCTTACACAGGACAAGGTAGACACCGCACTGAAAGCCAACAAGGAAAAGGCTCTACGAGAGTACTATAATCAGCCGCAGTCTGACGCGGGGTCCAACGCTATTGTCCGTATGGGAACGATCCGCAGGAATGAGGCGTTTGCTCTGCCAAGGCTAAATTGGGAGCCGGGATACCTTTACGCTATCGCCTATGATCCAGCCAGAATAGGAGACAACTCTATCATGGGCGTTATGGCTATGCATGAAGATGAGAATTATGGTTGGATTGGCGAAATCATCAACTGCCAAAACCAAGTTGACGTGGCGAGCAAGAAGCACTACAAGCTTGATTCCAACAGGCAGCTTGATAGTCTCAGACAACTGATATTATCCTACAGTGGGAACACTGCCGTAGATTATGAATACATCCATTGTGTTTTAATTGACGCTGGCTCTGGTGGCGGAGGCGTAGGAACATACGCTGACCAGCTGCTTGCTAACTGGACCGATAATACTGGAACTGAGCATCGTGGCCTTATTGACAAGACCTATGACGTATATTCCGGATCGGACTACGAAGAGCTGTATCCTGATGCTGTGGACAAGCTCAGAGTGATTAGCCCAAAGAAATACCGGACAGCAATGGTAGAGGAGTTCATTGACCTAATGAATCTTGGTGTTATGAAATTCCCTTATGAATACAGGGGTGGCGACAGTATTAGTGTTGTTACTGGCGTTGACAAAAACGGCGAAGAAATCAGAGAAGATTATTGCTTGTCCGATGAGGAGATCATGGCTCTTCAGCAAATAGATCTGATGAAGTATGAAATTGCTTCTATTCAGAAAACGCAGAATGCGGACAAGACCACGGTGCAGTATGCGCTGTCCAAAGACAAAGCACTGACGGATCATGACGATAGATTTTATGTAGCGATCCTTCTTGCTCATTGCCTTTATCAGAAGCGAAAGGGTGCTGCATTGGAGTCTGTGAAGAAAGAAACCTATGATTACCTCGACGCATCTATGTGTGTGTCGAGTATTGCATTTTAAGGAGGTGAGCCATTGGACGAATTCAATGTGGTTCTTGGGCCAACAAAGATCGACGACGACACTTCTCTTGTGACCTCTACAAAGGAACTGGATTCAATTGAGGATATTGAAAACGAGATCATGCTATCTACCATTCGCAATTATAACGGAAGGAAGATCAGCACTAGCTCGACCTATATCAACCAGAATGAACGACAGGACACCAAGCTCACGCTTCAAGCCATTGACGCTTTGTCAATTGGAATCAATAGTGATGTTCATAAGGTAAAGGAAGCGAACTCCCTTGTTCTGAGCCGTATCCATTCTAATGGATTATTTGGGCGCTTCATGGAGATCATTGAGGAGAATATCCCTACTACATATAAGCTTGACTATGGAGAGCTTGAATCTGACACATCCAGAGCTGCGGAGTTTAAGAACGTCCGTTTTCTGATCGACTCTTTCAACCGCGACGTCAATATTGAGCGTGTCATTCACGACAGCGTTTCTGGTGTGATTCGAGAAGGCAACTACTCTATGTACTGCCGCATGAGCAATGGTAACTCCGCTATTATAGATCATTATCCGCTTGACATTGTAACGCCATCCGGATATAAGACGCGCGGGAATGATGTCCTGGAGTTCGATATTGCAGCGTTGCGTTCAAAGCTGTATAAGCCGCATAAGCGCACTCGTAAAGGTAAGAAGATATACTTTGAGAACCAGAAGAAGGAAATCAAAGCAAATTATCCGGCGGAGGTGTATACCGCATACAATGGCGGCGAAAGTATTTGCAGACTTTCTGACAAGTATAGTGCCTTTATCAAGATTGGGGATATGGATCGCAGATTTGGCGTGTCTGCTTTATTCAAAGCGCTGAAGCCTCTTATTGTTCTTGAGAATCTGATGGCTGCGGATGTGAGTGATTCACAGGCCAGAGCGAAGAAGATTATTTTCCAGAAGATGAGGAAGGAGCTGCTGGACGGCGGACGAAAAGGAATCGCAGAGCAGATTCATGCGCATGCTGAGGCCGCCAGCGCATTGCAGACAAACAACTGTTTGTACACCGGAATCCCTGGCGTCGAAGACCTGAGCTATATTACACCAAAGTCAACAGAGACAGATTACAAGGAGATCCACGAGATCTACACGCAGGAAGTTCTCCGTGCTCTTGGTCTTACATTTATAGATCCAGGGGCGACGACGAGCGTTGCGAAGGTGAATCTGTCTCTTGTACTGCGTCTGATTAATACGGCTACTAGAAAGCTTAATTCTGCGATTGAGCATTTTTATGAAGCACTGCTGGTGGACAATGGATACGATCGTGACTTGTGTCCGAAGTTCGCAATATCTGATGCAGAGCAAAACGAGCTTTCTATTCGTAAGGATCTCGCAGACTTCATGTTTAATACCCTTGGCTGTTCTTATGAGACGGCTTATAAGATGCTCGACATTGATGTAAAGAGCGAGGCGGAACGCAGACGCAGTGAGTACGCAGAAGGGTATGCTGAGGTATTCGCCCCAAGGCAGACAGCTTATACGTATAGTCCGTCATCGGATGACGATGGCGGCAGACCGCCTGACAGCGAGGACAAGGACAAGCAGGCTTATGACAAGGAGAATTATGAGTCATGACAGAAAGAAAGATCACTTGTCCCTGCTGTGGCAAAACAATTTATATCAGTATCACAGAGGCCGGGGATTTTTATCTCCGGTCTTTTGATATACAGACAGACTCCGAGACAATTGAGTTTATCAAAAACTCTGATTATGAGTTCGGGGCTACAAAAGGAAAGGAGGTGTGAGAGTGGACAGATTTAGTTTTCTTACGAAACAGGTAGAAATTAGCGAAGTCCAAGGTAACGGAAATCTGACTGCGAAGTTTTGCCTTTGTGATTTTTCGGTAAATGCGAATGGCGTACAGCTGAACAGAGATACCGTAGAGGACTGGATGGGTTCTTTGGTTAATCAGCCATTGGTCGGTCGCGTTGGATACTCTGGTGATTTTACCGGTCACAATATGCGAACCGGCACCGTTACTGGAGCGGATGGTGTAAAGCGCAAAGAGGTGATGTTTGATACCGAAGCGTTTGGCACGTTTACAGATGTCTCCATCGAGACAGTCAACGATGTGGATTGTATCGTCGGAACCGTAGAAATATGGGGAAGATATCCTCTCGTCTGTGAGCTGATTAAGAAAAGAGTCGCAGAAGGAACCCTGCATACGAGTTGGGAGATTATTACTTCTGAGTCACATAATGATGGAAATGTCAAGGTCATTGACAATGGCAGCTTCATCGGCTTGTGTATGCTTGGAAAGAATGTGCCTCCTGCATATGAGAGTTCCGGTCTGCTTGAAGTCGCTGAATCGTTTGAAGATGACGAATTCTCGGAAGCTCTCTCCACGGACATCTCCAATGATTTAGACAAGGAGGTTACACATATGGACGAGAAGGAGAAGCTGCTATCTCAGGAAGAGGTAGAGATTTCCGGTGCGCCCGTGGTTTCCGAACCTGAAAGCTCCGAAAGCAAGCCGAGCGCTGTTCCGGAGGATAAGAAGGACGAAGATACCCCCGCTCCGGAAGAGGATAACGAGGACAAGGATGACGTAGAAGTATCCAGTTTGACGGTTAGAGACATTCGTTTCGGACTCGAAGATGCAATTAGAGGAACCGGTCTAGCTGGGTATGTTGACTTTGTTTTCCCAGAAGATCACACTTGTTTGTTCAAGGCATACGAGAACCAAAAAGCTCTTACTTATATTCAATACTCCTATAGCGTTGAAGGCGATACAGTATCTGTAAGCGACCCTGTTATTGTTGAGCTTGTTGCAACACCGGTGCAGATGAATCAGATGATCGCTGAAAAGACCAATGCTCTGGCTGAGGCAGGCGCTAAAATCACTGAGCTTGAGACTCAAATCGCAGAGCTGGCCCCGTATAGAGAGGCAGCAGAGAAGGCAGCAGCTGAAAAGCTTGTGGCCGAAAAGCAGGCAAAAGAGAATGCATTAAAAGAATATGCAATGAAGAGCGGATTCATCACAGAGCAGGAATGCTCCGAGGATGAGTCCGTTAAGTCTATGATCGCAGAGCTGAACGAGAACGGAATCAAGCAGTTGATTGCTGACCGTCTGATTGCGTCTCTGGCGGACAAGACCGAGAAGGTGGTTGAGACTTCCAGTGCTGAGGTTGAGGAAGTAGCAACGATGAATCTGTATGACGGCAAGAGCGACAACGTTGAGTGTGATCTTGTGAGTGCATATATCAACAGTTAAATTTTGACAAAGAAAGGAAGAAAGAATTATGCTTCGTGAATTTCGTGTAAATTGCGCAGACGCTCCCGCCGCCGATTTCAAGGCTGACGTTGAGCTGAAGACCGGCATGGGTGTCGTGAAGGACTATGCCACCAAGACTCTGAAGCTGCCCGATGAAGGTACAGCGACTGGAATTTTTGTTGTACAGAAGGTTCCCTTTGCCACCGGCATTGAGGCATCTCGTGTAAATTACTCCGACTATGATGAGGCGTTCAATACCGTAGCAAAGGGTGAGGGCGCTGTCGCTTATAGCTATCGTCCTGATTCTGCATTCGGGACAGATCAGTTCGACGCAGAAAAGCTCAAGAATGAGACTGCAAACTCCAAGGCTGCTGTCGGCGCTGATGGTAAGTGGACAAGCACTGAAGGCGATTCTAAGTATATCTTTACCGGCCTGTATAACGATTGCGGTCATGTCCTGGCCCGTATCGAAGTCGTCGAAGGCTAATCCGAAAGGAAAGGAGAATTGAGTTATGAATAACGTAGAAGTTGCAGAGATCCTGAACTCTGTGAATATGTATGAGCTTGCAAGCAAGACCGTGAACAAGGCGACCATGACCGATAATGAGTCTGTCGCGGTTGCTGAACTGGACCGTCGGTTTAAGGAAATTGGCAAGAGCGGATTTGACCGCGACCATGAGATCGCTTCTTTCGTTGAGAAGACAATCAACGAGGAGATTTACAACGCTCCTGACGAGCTGCTGGATGAGATGTTCGAGCGTGACTCCATTGGTGAGTTTGATGATTATGAGGCTACTGTGCTGCCTCCGAAGAACACTCTGACTCCGTATGAGGCAGTTCAGGGCGGTAACGTAGATCGTTCTTTCCTTGACATCTCTACTCTGAAGCCGACGTGGAAGAACTATCAGATTGAGTTCGACCTGAGCTTCCGCGACATCAAGGTGAATGGTTGGAAGTCTGTTGCGCTGTTTACTGATTACGCTGTCGCTGCTTTCAGAAACAAGATGTTCTATGATGTTCTGAACGCAATCGACAATGGCATTGCTATGGGCGCTGCCAACTATATTGCCGAGACTTCCGCTATGCCCACTCAGGCATCCATGGATAAGATGGCTCTGTATCTGATGGAGCAGGAGGATGAGTCCCGCAATATCGTCGCTCTGACCAAGTATATTCAGGCAGCTTCCAAGCTCTCCTCCTTTGTTTCCGACGAGCTGATTAATGAGGTGAACCGGAATGGTCGCCTTGGTGTGTATGATTCCTGCTCTATGTATCCTATCAGCTCTGCCAAGAAGCTGGGTGACGGAAGCCTGCTCATCCCCGACAAGAGAATGTTCGGTATCGCTGGCAAGGTCGGTACGCTCACTATGCGTGGCGACATCAACGTATATCAGCATGAGGACACCAACAAGGAGAAGTTCCACTTTAAGCTGGCCGGCTTCAATTATGGCTATGCCTTCAATAAGGATACTCTGGACAAGGTTTGTGTGATGCATCTGGCATAAGCCAGTGCCGCAAATGCGGTGATTCTATGAAAGAGTATTTTTACTGTTACTCTGCGAGATTAAAGCGGGCATTGGCGGCGAACGGATTCCGTTACATATGCATCGGGATCAACGAACGCACCAATTCCCGCTTTTACTTGTATGAGGGTTCCGAAGAACTGAATTACTACAAAGATTGGGTATACCCACAAGAAAGGGATAATTATAAGTATGCTGAATAAATCAAGCTATCTGGTACTGAATTATAACACAAGCCCGGTATCTATTCGCACTCGACATTCGAGTGAATTGATCCCAGCCGGGGATGATAAATCTCCCTCCAGCGTCCCTCTGTCTCTTGACGACATTGTGTATGCGAACAACTCAGGAAATGCATTTAAGTGTGGCCTTCTCAGATTCGAGCCTGAGTATGAGGAAGAGATTTACAATGAGCTTCGTATTGCCAACTGGAAAGACATCCTTACCAACAAGGAGCTGTATGATATTATCCTCGACCCGGATATGGACGGGTTGCAGCGCCTGATCGACATCAGTGATCCTATGTACTTTGACCGGGTGTATGGTGCATTTGTTGGACTGAAGAATGATGGTGCTACAATTTCCACGAAGGTTGATGAGATTATGCGAATTCGTCGCAACGAGCTGAAAGAGCATAAGAAGATTTCCGCTATTCACCTCACCAAGAAGAGCGTTTCTGACGAAGATCCCCGCGATGCGAAAATCGCTCAAATGGAAGCACAGATGGAAGCAATGCAAAAGCTGCTGGAGCAGCTTTCCTCTGCCAGCACCGCAGACGTGAAGCCCAAAAAGAAGTCTCCGGGACGCGGAGGCGCAAAGACAGCTGCGAAGGAGGACGATTCCGATCCCGTCGAGGAGGTTCCTGACGATGCGGAGTCCAATGCCAAGAAAGTATGAGGTGAGAAATGGGAACTCCATATTCTGTAATCGTCAATGCTTTTCTTCGTAGGGTCGAGTTGGATCGGCAGTATTTTTTCTATAATAATCTATCAGACGAAGACGCCATGAAAATTGCGACTGATCGAGCTTATGTGTTTCTTGAGGAGGCATGTGATAGGGTAATGATGGACTGCATGCCAGTCGTAGACTTTACTCTTTCCTATAACGATAACGGAGACGTGGATCAATCTGGATCGTTCTCATTTGATATCGTTCCACAGGAAAGGCTGCTGCTTTCTTCTCTAATGTATGAGGCGTATATGGCCCGCGATATCTCTCGCCTTAAAACGTTGGACGTCAATTTCACTGGTACTGAAATGCGTGTATTCGATCCGTCGAATGCCAGAAAAACATTTCTCAGCATGTATGAGTCGGTCAAAGCGTCCAACGCAATTTTGATTGATACATACAAAAACTCTGATCGTGCAACCGGTAAATATCATGCGATTGATTTTGCGCGCTATGACTCCAAGGCTGGTGATTCCGGTGCCACTTGATATCAATTATTTTCGTGCAGTACAAGGTGGGGCCGGGACAGAAACCGAGCAGGATTACAAATCCGCAGTCGCACGGGACAATCTCATGCAGCTGTTCCGCACCTCTATCAATCGTGATGATAATGCCACAAGGAACGGCGTTGTGCAGCCTATGATTATCACCGCATCTGAGGTGAAGTACAAATTCAACATCACTGTGATGCCGGGGGATGAGCTTTATCCGGGGGACATGATTGAGCACGAAGGAGAGCATCTTGTTGTTGTAAACACCAGGTGCGTTACGCCAACTTATAAGGTCGGGCTTGCTTGGCTGTGCAACATAAAGTTCAGATTTCAGAACTTTACATCCGAGATCATCGAGCGCTGGGCGGCATTGGACTCTGGCGTATACTCTACGACTGTCGGATCTGACGGTACTGTCACGTATTTGAAACGGCAGTTTAAGGTCTATCTTTCCGGCGACCCTGAGACGTACAAAATCTATATCGACAAGCGGCTCGCCACGGACACGATGTATGACCAAAATGGCAATGAGATACTTGAGGCGTATACGGTCACGGGCCGGACGAAATATGCAAAGGGTGCTTACGGGGCCGGTGCGCATCTTTTAGAGCTATCTGTAAAGAGTTCCGAAACCGTAGGGACCAGGGACAGCATCGAGCAGATGGTATGTGACTATATAGAGCCTGGAACGCCAGCTCCTGAGCCGGATAAGGATCTGCTTATATGTGAGATCAAAGGACGTCCAAATATTGCTATTGGCGGCAGCAGAACTTACAAGGCTGTATTCTATGATGTAGACGGCAATGAGACCACGGTCGATAATGCTATTTGGGAGGTTGATCTTCCGGACGGTATTACAAAGCAGGTGGACGGGCAGGTATGTAAGCTATTCGTTAAGGACGATGACAGCTTATCCGGGACATCGCTGACACTCGCCGTGTCCGACTCCGCAGGGAAATACAATAAAGCTCAATACGAAGTGGGGGTGTTCTAATTGTTTGAACCAACTGGCACACATAAGTATTCTTCGATAGATGAGCTTATTAATTTTACCTACAAGGCAAGGCAGGCGATCATCAACGATCAGCGCATTATGGCCTTATTGTCTGATAACCCAAGCATTGACCTTGAAGATGAAGAGGCCGACGACATTATTTGCAGAGTGAAAGATCATGATTATGTTGACGAAACATGTCTGACCGCGAACGCCTACATCATCATTGAGTCTGAGATGCTGAATCTCGATACGAAGACAATGAAGAGCATGGGTTTGTACGTACAAATTATTTGCTCCAAGAAATTTATGGACTTGAGTCCAAAATTGTTTCCTGGCGTCAAAGGAAACAGACGCGATAATATCGCACGGTTAATCAATAATCTACTGAATAGCAACGAAGGGTTTGGGGTCGGGGCATTGGAATTAGCAAGCGCGACTATTTCATCCGTGCCGACGGGATACACGTCCCGCCTGCTGACTTATAAGGTACCGAGCTTTGCATAATAAGATACCGTATGAGGATCTTCTGTCTGGGGACTATATACCGGTTTCAAGGATCGGACATATTCGCTCTCCGAAGATCAAGGACATGTGGCCTACTTCCGGGATTGGCTGGCTACAATATAACCTGTACATTTATATGATGCGCTCGGACGCCGCGATGCTTGCGGCGTTATCAAAGGACGAAATTGAATACGACGATGTATATGACGTGATTACATCATGTGAGGTTGTGAGGACTTTGTTTGTAAAGGCCCTCTCTTTTTTTATGCTCGAAAGTGTAATTTACGATGAATCGCATCAAGCATTCTTAACGTTCGTTGAGTCCGATAATGAGTCGGATGATCCCTCGCAGAAATTATCTCTGGTTGGAATTATCAACTCCGAAAACATTGATTCTTTGAGGGCTTCCGTTTTGCTGGCAAATTATATTTCTCCGACCAAAGCAAATGTTGACATAGAGTTTGCTTCCGAGAAAGCCAGAGAGATGTGGGAGAGAGCGCAGAAATATAACGCACAGCAGGCCCCGAAAGCCGAAGACCCAGCTATGTCTCTCGGCAACATTGTATCGAAGCTATGCACGATACACCCTTCTTACAACTTGCTCAATGTATTTGATCTAACCGTCTTTCAACTATATGACGCATTCTTCCAGTCGTGCTACATGCGATCTATTGAATTCTCAGAAAGCATTGTAGCGAACCACGGCTCGAAGGAATTTAAGTACACAAACTGGTTAAACCCAGTTGAGAATTACACATGAAAGGAATGATAAATAATGGCTCTTGAAAATACCACTCAGTATGCTAACAGATATGGCATGGATCTGAAGTTCTACAAGTATGGCACCAACATCCAGGACGACACTACTCCTGATCTGGTGATTGACTACGCTAATGAGGTAAAGGTCGAGCTGTCCGGCGGCAATACATGGGCGACCGGCGGCAAGAAGCACGCAAATAAGATCGCGTTCTCCGACCCCGTAGAAGGCACTCTGACAATTACTACTCAGCTGATGACCACCGCTATGCTGGCTGTGATTGCCGGTAAGGATGTGACCAAGCTCACCGGCTCCGAGATCACCTTCAACAACAACGATGAGACTCGGTTCTATACCATCACTGGCGATACTATGTGGAAGGATATTGACTCCAATACCCTGCCGGAGAACATCAAGGTATGGAAGGCTTCTCCTCAGAAGGCATACAATATTACATACAACGGCTCCGGCGACCCAACCTCCATGGACATCATCTTCGACCTGGCGGAGGACGATGATGGCAATGTGTTTACCACAAAGAAAGTAGACGCGACTGAGGGCACCTAATCGTTAATCAATCGGCACAGCTTCGGCTGTGCCGATTTTTGGAGGATGCAGATGGGGAATATTTTGAAGCTTGTGTCTGATGTTCCGCCTTCGGTGAATCATTATCTTTCATATCGCGGGGTAATGCGCGGTGGAAAGCCAATGGCAATGAGCTATGTTACAAAACAGGCACAGGAATACAAGCGAAAGTTTGCTGAATATGTAGAGCAGGAAATTATTCTACAGAGCTGGGATGTGGAACCGACAAAGCAGCTTCATTTTTATGTTGATGCGGAATTCTACTTTGCCAGAGTAGATCAGGATGCGAACAATTACTTTAAGGTGCTGCTAGATGCGATCACAGATACAAAAAAGATTTGGCTGGACGACAACGTTGTTTGCGAACGGGTGCAACGAATTCTATATGACAACAAGAACCCTCGTATAGAACTGACGATTCATCCGGTCCAGTATATTGGTATCTTTGATGATGTGTCTCAGTATGAGCAATTTTTGAATCGCTGCGTCGGGTGTACAAGATATGCACGAAATTGCAGCACTTTGAAGAACGCCATCCTTGGTAAAGTGCAGGACGGCGTAACGAATTTTGAATGTGACCAATTTAAAGTCAGGAGGATTTGATTATATGAGCAAGGTATTATTCAAGGATTGGTATAAGGCTGTTGAACAGAAGCTTGACGATCCGGTTGCGATCGTAACGCTGGACACGCCGGACGGTGGTATTCCTGTTGATGTGAGAAAACGACTGACATTTGAGGAGCGGTTCAGAATGATCCGGGATATTGCTTCTCTCTGCGTTAAAGATGGTGTATGTGCCAGAGATTTCCTCAGATTTGCAATTGACTACTGCATGCTGAATTATTACACAAACCTGAATTGTGACGTTTCTCTTGAACATATTTATGAGCTTATAACTATGACAGACATTGTAAAAAAGGTCATCGGTGTAATAGGGATTGTTGAATATAGACGTATTTGTGCGGACGCTGAAAGTGCTTGCGTCGAAGACGCTGGCTCTCTTCGTCAGCTTGAGCTTCTTGCTGCCCGCATCAATAAGTTCCTGGATGAGGTCGATAATGAGACGAACGCGGAATCTGGGGAAGAGCTTGACAATCTTCTGAAGCTGGCAAATCGTCTCGACTCATTAAGCCAGCAGGACATTGTGAATAACGTAATCGAGATGCACAAAAAGAGTGATACTGAGTGAGCGTAATTTCAATTATGAGCAAGGTGACAACGTTCCTTGACTCATCGGTAGGAAAAGGGAAAATTGCATCTGGTGCAAGTGCCGGATATGTTGGTCAGCAGATTTCTGCCGCCGCCACAGACCTGGCTTCGACGATAGAGAACGGACTGCCTGATTCTTTGAAGGGGTCCGTTCTTGTCTCTTCCAATGTTGAATTTGGTACCGGTCAGACCAAGGAAGCAAAGATCACTGCTGAGATCGGGGGCACACTATTTCGGTCGTCCTTAGAGCCTAGCAAATACGGCGGTGTCAACGACATCGTAGCGTTGTTTTCTCAGGGTTGGAGCTTCCCTTCTTACAAGGCTCCTTGCGGTTATTGGCACGGGCAGTTTACGTATGCCCGTTTTAAGAAGGAGGCTGACCCGTTTATAGCGCGAGCTGTGGAAGATTGGCGTGTGAAATGGGAAGGAAAGATCGAGATAAAGAGCGTTAGGATAAACAGCTCATATACATGAAAGAGTGGTGAAATAAATGGCTGATGTTGAAGTAAGCGTAGGCTTTGAACCTGGCGGTCTATCCAGTATGGAGAGCCAGCTGAACGCGTTGATGAATAAGAAGTATTCATTAAAGCTGGACACAACTGAAGCACAATCGAAAATCAAGAGCCTTATGTCGAACCTGTCTGGTGGCTCTGGCGGCTCAATTAAAACCGGGAGTGTCAAGATTGACACCAGCGCAGCAGAGCAGAAGCTCAAATCTCTTGGTACAACGATTGAAATCATGAGTGCAAAGGCTACCAAGATGAAACTGGCGGGTGCTGATACCTCTGAATTAAATAAAACAATCGGTGTCTTGAAGAAAATTGATGCCGCGTATTCTCAGAGTTCTAAGAGCGCAGCAGATGTTGCATCAAATTACGCCAAAATGCAGAAAGCACTCAGTGCAGCAAGCTTGGAAACTCAGCGTATTGCGGCTGGCAGTTCTTTGGAATCCGCGATCGGGAAGGTCGGCAATTCAATCAATTCCGCGAGGAGCAGGATAGAGCGCCTCAAGTCATCCGACCTGACTGGAACAAATACATCTGGTCTTCTAAAGGAGCTTGACGCAGTAGAAGCCAGATATGAACGAATTCAGGCACGCTTGTCACAGCCGGATGCGTTCACCAACTCAAGCTTGAGATCAAGTCTTCTTAACCAGATGTCTGGCGTCGAGGCAGATATCGACAATATTGTTCAAAAGGCTTCTGGTATCGGAGAGCAGTTTAAACAGGCGGACAAGCAGATCACCCTAAATAACGCGATTGGGCAGCTCGATGAATTTATCTCAAAGCTGAAGGATGTAGAAGGCGCTGGTAAGTTAGTCGAGCAAATGCGCACCTTTAAAGATAGTCTTACCGGCGCGAATGGCACAGAGTTATTCAGTGGAAACGCAAAACAGCTGTCCGCACAAATCGCAGAGTTTAAAGCGCAAGCAAGCGAATTCCCTGAGTTCCAGATTAAATTCAGCGCAGATGCTGCCGAGAAAGCCATGTCTTCTCTTTCTCAGAAGATTGAGATGTATAAGAGCAAATCTGCGGATTTGAAATTAGATGGTATCAATACTTCTACATTAGACCAGTATATTTCCAGCCTTGAATCTCAGAACAACGCATGGGAAACAACCAGAGCAAATGTAACCAGTGCGAATACCGCATATGAGCAAACCAAGTCAATTCTGGCTGGCATATCCGCTGAACTTTCAAAGCTGAGCGCCGAAAGTTCACTTCTTAGCTCCTTTGAATCATTTGGGAAATCTATTGACTCTGTTTCAACCAAAGTCGAAACACTTGGAAAATCTGACTTAACCGGAAGCACAACGAAGGGGATGGCTGACGAGATTGAGCGGATACGAGCATCCTACTCAGAGTTGATGTCTGATATCAATAGTGGGAAGGTTTCTGCTACGTCTTCCGAGGCTGCTACTAGATTTTCTGAGCTTGAAACAAAACTGGATTCGGTCAAAGAAAAAGTAACCGAGACAACACGTCAGTTTAAAGAAATGGATAAAGCCGCGTCCGTCGGAAATGCAGTTTCTCAAATTGACGAATTGCTTCAGAAACTGAAAACATCCGGGTCCGGTTTTGACGGGGTAAAAGAAAAGCTTCAGAATATGAAGTCTGCGCTCCAGTCCGGGTCGTTCAGCGGTAACATGTCAAAGTTCAACGAGCAGATTCGTCAGGCAAAGCAAGAAATCGCGGAGCTTGAGCAACAGGCAAATAGCGGATTAGGTGGCGCATTCAAAAAGGTATTTGGCAGTATCACCAATACATTCAAAACGCTTGCTATTACGAAGGCGCAGCAGCTGCTTCGTCAATCCATGGAGCAGATTTATAAGAACGTTGTAGAAATAGATAAGTCTATGACGCAGTTGAAGATCGTAACCGGAGCAAGCGATTCTCAGCTCACGAACTTCTTCGAGCGTTCCGCCGAGGCGGCGCAGAAGTTTGGTGCGAGCGTTACTGATGTTCTGGACAGCGTTCAGACATTCAGCCGACTCGGTTATAATCTGAACGACTCTCTTGATCTGTCTTCTTTTGCAACGATCCTTTCTAACACCGCTGACGTTACCGTCGACCAGGCCACCACAGGTTTAACCTCTATTATCAAGGGGTACAACCTTGACGTTTCAGACGCAGAGCACGTGTCTGATGTTCTGATTAATATCGGTCAGAAATATGCTATCTCAGCTGGCGAGCTGATGGAGGCATTTGAAAAGGGCGGCGCTGCTCTGAATGCTACCGGTACAAGTTTCGAGGCATCCGCTGGTCTGTTCGCGGCCGGTAACGCTGCGATCCAGAACGCAAGCACTGTTGGTACTGCGCTAAAAACTGTCTCTGCTCGTATACGCGGCGCTAAGACTGAACTTATAGAACTGGGTGAGGAAACAGAAGACTGTGCAACTGGTCTGTCGAAATACCGAGACGAGTTGATGTCTCTTACGAACGTAGGCGAAGGCGGCGGCGTAGACCTGATGGCGAACGCAGCCACGGGAGAATACAAGACGATAGACCAGATCTTCATTGAAATCAGTAAGAAATGGGACCAGATGTCTGACACATCGCAAGCTAGAGTTTCCGAAATTCTTGGCGGCACCAGACAGCTTTCTATTATCAGCTCTATCATTGGTAACATAGCGGACGCAGAAAATGCGTACACAGACGCTATGAACTCTAATGGCGTTTCGCAGAAAGCAAACGCCGACGTGCTTGACAGCATCGGCGGAAAGATGGAGCAACTCAGTGCTTCCTGGCAGGTATTCTCTAACGATTTTCTAAGCAGTGACCTTGTTAAGGGAACTGTGGATTTTCTGAACACTGTCGTCAACCTGCTCGATAAAACCATCGGGAAGATTGGCGCTCTTCCGACACTAATCGCGGCGATCAATATTGGCCGCATCACAAAAAATTTTGGTATTACAAACGTATTTGCCCTCCATGGGAGTGATTCCATGGCTGCATAAAACCTCAAACTGCGGGGAGTCTCTAACGGCATCAGTGCCACAACGTAGTCCTAACGGACAAGCGTGATGCGCCGCCGAAAGGCAGAAAGAAACTGATGCATGGCCTATGCTAAAAAATAATGCTACGGGCTGGAGCAATGAGATAGTCCGCCACCAATCCCCTCCCCTATCGGGCTGTGCCGCGTTGGAACTTGCGGCAGACGGGAAGGCACACAGACTACAAGGGGTTTTTCTATTGACATAAAATACAAAGGAGGGTGCGTGAACACCCTCCTCGACACACCGTGTTATCCACGACGTATACGGACTCTAGTTTGAGTCGTAACTTTGATCTTGACTTGCGTCTTAACCTTAGCCATTTCAAACACACTCCTTTCTGGACTACTTTTCTGTCCAGTTGTCAAACATACTAGGTAGCCATACGAGAGCTGTGTGTAAACATATTATAACACATCTTGTCATTTCGTGTCAATAGAGTGAAGTATAGTCGAGTTAGTCCTGCTGTGGTTACTATTTGAGCAGCAGGATTCTATGCTCGCCGGAAAGACCGGCATGGTGATCCAACACCGGAAGCAGTATAGAGCCTTTAAAATAGAACGTGGCCTCCCACCGCGAATTGCAGAATGGGAGATTGTAAGATCAACCTTGTGATGGTATAATTATCATGAGGTGGTTAAAGTGAGTAAAAATGAACATGAAGTAACATATGAGATTTCCTCATTGCATGATGGAAGCAACAAGTGTAATGTGGATAAATTAAACAATATTAAACATGGAGGAGTTTCACGAATTGGAACTGACACTGGAGATAATTCAAAACATCACCGTAATCATGGAGCTTCTGATTCCAGGAGTAATCTTTCTAGCGATAAATAAAGCACTGACTGGGTGCTATATCCAGAATGTTTCTTTGAGAGTAATTGCAGCCATTGCTATCAGCTTCATGAATAAATGTGTTTCTCAATACTTGCACAAGTTTATAGTTCCTCATATTTCATTTAGTACAGAAAGTAAATTTTGCTTTTTGATCGTGATTGCGATGATTGAAGCTATTCTTTTCGGCCTTGCTTACCAAAACAAGCGTATTGAGAAAATATTTAATCATGTATTTTTTAAGTCTTTTCATGGGAATATATGGGAGAGCGTTCTTGATTTTAGAGCTGGTAATATGCTTGCTTTAGGAATGAAGAACGGTACGAAAATATACGGTACATTTCATGAGATTGAGGAAAAAGGAAATGACTCATGGATTGTACTGCGTGAATACTCTGTGGATGCAGATTCTGATGATGTAAAGATGCTGGCATGCGAATTTAACTCTTATGAGTATGACTCTTTGCTAATGGTGAGAGTCGCTGATATTGTTCAGGCACAAGTGTTTAGCACCTTGCCAACTAAGAGAGTTTTAAATGAGAAAAATAGAAGTGATGACAAAGGCTGACGTTCCGTCATAGAGCATACAGTTCTTGTAAACAAACGCTGATCCTGCAATCAGGATTTCTCATTACCACGTGTATTTGCAATCATTGTTCATACACTTGAACACATTTTCTTCACACTTAAATCCAATCAGTTTGAATATTCTGATTCGCATAGACCCGCATATCGGGCATGTGATATTCGGGCGCTGATTTGAGATGCGATTTGTGTTTTCTCTGCTATTGTGAATCGTGCGGTTCCAGTCGATATAATGAACGTCCATTGTTTTCACATCCTGTTTTGTAATGTAAATATTATACATTATTATAAACATGATTGCAATACAAAGTTTAGTGTTACGTAAGATTGTTGCATTGACAATACAGTTATTTCACTTTATAATAAATTTGTCGATTGAGAGGTGAACGATATGATATATTCAAACAAACGGAAGCTCGCTCTGTGTGGATGGCTCAAGAATAATAATGGGTCGGAATATTGTTCGTCCTTGAAGCTGCAAAAATTCCTATTGTGGTATGAATTGTTTTCTGACGTTGATGGGGATCAAGCGGACTTTGATCGTCTCTGTGGTTATAAACATGGTCCAGTTTTCAGCACTGTGTTCGGAGATTATACTCATGAGCGCTCTAATTTTGATTGCGCCGCTCAACTAAGCTATGAGACCAACAAAGAAATGGTCAACGAAGACAGAGCAAAGCGCAGCTCATTCATCGTCTCTATCCTAACAGAAGATGAATTATCTGAGCTGTCTCATAAGCTAAATCTTTGGAGAGCAAAATACCCGTTAATCAGGTACGGCGTCCGCAACGTAGAATTGGACGAGAGTGATTTTAACGATGACGATAGGGATATTGTCAGGACACTCGAATCAATGTATCCAATGTCATTGATCGAGAACTCTGCTATTGTGTCTATAGGAGAAAAATACTTTTGCTCGAAAAGGAAGATAGAGCGAAATTGTCGGATCAAAACATAGCCACGCTTGTGATGTTGAGTGGGCGCGACGATTTGGTGAACCCCGTTTATGTATCTTTAGATGAGAAAGGAAGACTTGTCGTTGATTAATAAGAAGGACGTAATCCGGATGAAAGTTCCGTTTCCAGACATATCATCTAGTTTGGCAGTTTGTTCGCATATGTATATTTGCGAGCGCATTTCCGGTGCGAATTACGGATTCGTGAAATGCCAAACACTAAAGCCGAAAATGATTGGCAGTAAGCTGATGCGGCATTATATAGACGAACAACCTGACATAACACGGAATCCGTTTTCCAGAACTTCGCGCATAGATTGCGACAAGTTATTCACGACAAGCTCTGTATGCTATAGCGACAGCATGAAAACAACCTCGCGTCCAGATGTGTGCGACGATTTATACAGGTCCGTCCAGCGGGAACTTTATGCAGATGGCTGCTCCACGATACATATAAACGAATCCGAGCTAGTTTCTATTAACATACATATTGTTATGAAATAGTATATCGTCATAAAAAGAAGCCCATGGCATAAAGCCATGGGTCCTTTCTTATTCTGTGGTGCAGCGATATAGAATGTAATCATTCAAGTTCATGTTGTTCTTATTCGCTAAGAGTTGAATGATGTTCTTTACATTCTCTGTGCATTCCACTTCGATGGTTGTTTTCTTGTTATAGTCTTGCTTGGATTCCATTGATGCGTTAAATTCTTTGAGCATCATCATGTCGTCGATGCTGTAATCGTTAGCGAACATAAGCGCAGACCTTACAAGCTTCCATACCGTGAACTCTGAATACCTCCCCCAGTACGAAGCAGATTGGTCGCACGCAGTACAAGGTCTGCGTCCTGCGCGTTGCAGATGATGGTTTTTATGATTCGTTCGAGATCCATACTGGCTCTCCTTTCTTTGGGTGATGCCAGTATTATATCACAAGACATGTACTATAAATGGGGCTTTTAGTTGAATCGAGGTGTTAAATTATTGGAGCAAATATAGAATTCAACATACCAACATTGTTTGACTATGACAAATTTTTGAACGATCTTCGTTCTGATGGTCGCTTTAGTTCTCACAGCGATTTTCAAATGTTACAGCAGTTTACTGAGACAGCAAATGAATTAAACCATATAGCTCATTAATGTACTGCGCACATGTATATTTTTCATTTTCTTCTGGGAACTCAAAAACGGTATTCCATTTATTGAAGAACATCCCTATCTCTTTATTGTGTCTGCCTGAATAAAGCCGCGATATGCATATAACAGCGAGCAATATCGGCTGCTTCTCGAACAGGTTGCCATCTACAATGCCTCCCATGTCATGTCTGTCGTACCCAAACGTATCACACACGACATTTTCCAAGAGAAAATCATCCCCATTTTGAAACCTCATTTTATACCTCCTATTTTGAAAGGATTGAATTATGGACATTATTTACAAGAGAAGAGGCCGTGGCGCAACTGCTGATCTTATTCGGCTGTCTGCATTGACGGGATATCCAATCGTAGCTCCACATTCAGAATGTCTTGAACACCTCGCGAAAGAACTCGGAGTCGAAATTCCGCGCCCGATTCCTCTCTGGTATATTGAAACCGGTAGGGTAAAACCAGAAGGAAAGGTACTGGTAGACGATATGGAGTATGTTGTCAAATATCTGACTGGATTGGATATTGATACCGCGACGCTGACAGCGGAATAAGTTTGGATTATGGGTGTATGATATCGAGATTTCTCATTCCTCTGTGAACTTTACACATACGTAAGTTTTGGACTGTAGCGATTGACTCATATCCGCATCCAATTATGTCGCATCCGTGTTGGGCGCAATAATCGCTCCATGGTAATGTATTATTGCTACATCCTTCTGTGTTGCATTTTTTATTATTTCTGAATTTCACCTCAACAATATTATCATTTTCTGAAATATCTTCTTCTGTACTCTTGTCTTCGATTATTGCAAAAACTTTTGGCTCATCAACACCAAGAGCTTCCCCAACATAAAATAGGGATATAATATTATTATTCGCATTCCAGAAAAATTTTTGCGTGTAATAACTTTCTTTTGAGAATCCGTTATTCCCATATCGAGGATATCCGTACTGTTTCGTGATGCTAAAGAAGATGTCGTAAAAATCTTTATATGATTTTGTGTTGAACGATACCATAATGCTTTTTACTCTGTTTACGTCATTAAAAGAACATGTTATATCTGCACTCTGTCCAAACTCTTTTACGTCTGTAATGAAAACGACATCTTTGTATTCCACACTTTCTGATTCTGCTTCTACTAATTGCTCTTTTGTCATTCCGATCTTTATGTTTCTCACGATTGGTCTATTGCTCATTACACCAAAGATCAGAAGCATTATAATGACAAGAATCGCAGACGCAGACAATATCATTATTTTATCTAAATTCTTTGTACTTAATATCTTATCAGTTACCGTATTACTTAATTGTATAGCATCTTTGCTACATTCACCGATTTTAGTTTTGATGTTCTTTGCGCGTAGTGGATAACCGCAATATATACATTTACTCGCATTGCTCGATATTTCTTTCCCACATTCCGGACATCTAATTAACGCCATTTTCAGTTCTCCTTTCTCCATATGATAACATTATACCATATCTGTATAATGTTATCAACTGGAATTTCTGTCTCTACATATTTCTATCGTTGTTGTATCTCTGTAGCATTGATTTCTGCAATTATCAATGCTTAGGTTAATTGAAAGTTCAAACCGGGATATCAAAGTTTATTGAATCATGGGGCGTAGCTAAAGAGCTTGAGGCTGAAGGATTCAAAATGTCGTCTACCGACAAAATTGGAATTAGTGTTGGGGATGGAATCAAGGCTCCTAAACTCTCAGGATTGTCTCTTGGTATCGGCGCTGTCACTACTGCAATCGGGTTACTCTCTGCCGCGTATACTCTGCATAAACAGAAGCTTGAAGAAATGCGTCAAGACGCAGATGAAGCAAGCGAATCTTTTCAAAATACATCCAGTGATATAGACTCATATAAAGAAAAGATTACAGAGCTAAAAACCTCGCTTTCTTCAGGTGAATTGTCGCAGAAGGAAATGTATGACACGAGGATGCAGCTTCTTTCTATCCAAGACGAAATAATAGAGAAGTACGGCCTTGAGGCATCCCAATTAGATATTCTCAGCACTAGCGCTGAGAACTATTGTGAGTCTTTGGATACAATGATTACGAAGGAGGCCGCAAGTGAAGCATACCGCAAAGGGAAAAAGGGGTATGAAGAAGCTAAGGAAAAAATTGAAGAGTTCAAAGTCAATGATATTGCGCTCGGGAATGTTGAATTTACTAGCGAAATAATGGATGCTATCCGCCAAGTTGATGAAGAATATTCTACAATTACGCTGGATGGGGGCTATGTTAAGATTACCGGCGATGCGTATGATGCCAAGGATGCTTTAACCGCTTTATACAATGCGATGCTAGATCTTGATAATGTTGATGGAGTCGGCGACAGCATTTATTTTGAGTATCTCAAGGATGACATTGAATCTGCGCTCAACAGCGCAGATGATGTTATAGACGAGTTTGGTGAGCGGTATAAAAATGGCATATTGGAATATGCGCTTAGTCAAGAAGATTCTCGTGGCATTATCACTCAGATTAATGATTATAAAGATGCTCTCAATGAAGCCATGGCTGATGAAGACTATGAGGCTGCGCAGCAACAGATTGATTTGCTCAAAGGGATTGACCTTAGTGTCATAAAAGACGATAGTGTTCGGAAATATCTACAGGGTATTATTGACGATGCATGTAAGGAAGAGTATATTGCCGAAATTAAACTCGGTCTAAACTTTGACGGCACAGGCTCTGAAGAAACATTCAAAAAGTGGCTTGATGAATTTAAGTTAAATGACGGTACTATAGACATTATGACTATAGCAGATATGGAAGATGCTGATGGTTTCGCAGGGTATACCAGTGAGCAAGTGCAGGCATTCCAGATGATGCAAATAATTGCCGGAGCCTATGGTATGACCGTATCTGAGCTTGTCCAACATCTCGTTTCTCTTGGTAAGGTTCAACTAGACAGCGCAGCGGACGCTTCTGTGTTTAGTCAAAAGATGAAAGAACAGTCCGACGTCATTGAAACTTTGTCCGAAAAATATTCTTTACTCACCACTGCTATTAATGAAATGCAGAACGGCGGCCTCTCCACCGAAACGGCGCTTAAAATCATTGACACTTTGCAAACAGCTGGAGAGGATTACACCAAATATCTGAAGGTTGAAAATGGGCAGCTGAAGCTTAACACTGCCGCGTGGCTTGAATACGCGAATGCATCTTCTGTAAAATCACTTGAGGATGCAAAAGCGGCAGCGGAGGAAAGACAGGAACAGCTTTTAAATATTACAGGTGAAGAGGTCACGGTTGATTGGCTATTCCAAAATGCATATGACGCATACACTGAATATGTTGCGATAAATGGTCAGATTGAAATCTACAATACCCTTATCAACGAGGCAAAGAGTTCCACAGACGAGTTTTTCGGTCTTTTTGAGGCTGGACAGACAAAGATGTCTACTATATCTGACATCATTGATTCGGTCAGCACGGGTGGTTTCAATCAGACCCAGGCCCTTGAATGGATCAAAGATATTCCTGAACTTGCGAATTATTATAATGCAAGTTCCAACAGCTTTACTGGCCTTGACGATGCGCTGAACGGTATTGTGTCAAGTGACGCAGATCAGTTCTTAGGACTGATTAACGACTACCTGGAAGCGAATCCAGAGCTTTCAGAGGAATCCAGAGTGTCCCTTCTCGCGCTTGGTGAAGCATACTCAGACATGGCGAACAGTACTCTTCAGAGTGGCAAGGCGGCCTCTGTTCTGAACCGGAGAGTATCAAGTGCTCAAAAGCCATTCAAAAAGCTGCAAACACAGGTCAAGAATCTGTGGACGTCTGACGTGTTCTCGGACGCCCGCTCTGATCTTGTTGCTCTAGCAAAGAGTACCGGGATTACAGCTGCTGATATTACGGACCTGGCAAAGGACAACATCTATCTGCAAGCGATGCTTGATGAAACCGGAGTGTCTGCCGCTATGCTGGCTGAGACATTTGAGCGTATGTCTTTGTATGGAGATGTTGCGCTTAACGGAATTACTGATGATGCGATCGAAGTAAACGCTGTGCTCTCCGAGATGTATGGACCACTGTCCAAGGTTACGAAAGCATACGAAAAATACCAGTCCACACTGGGTTCCTGGGAATACGATGATGACTTTAACAATTACCAGGAAGCTTATAAGAATCTTGGTGAGATGTTCGATAACGGCGAGTACGGAGCGGACTTCTATCGAACAATCGACTACCTATACGGCGAGGGCCATGGCGCTGACGGAATCATGTCTCTCTATAAGCAGTATAAGCAGCTTGGTCAGGTATTCAAAGAGGATGATAACGGCTTGGGCTTCCTTGAAAAGCTTTATGCAAACCAGTCAAAGCTCGGCGGCGACTGGGTGAAGCTTGACAGCAACGGAGATTATCTGTGGAACATCGAACCGGAGGATTTTGCCGGGATCGCTAAAGGTCTTGGAATGACCGAAGATGAAGTCGCTGCCTGCGTTCACGCGCTTGGAATGTTTGGCGAGTCTTCTATGTATGACACGGATGCGCTTGTCGATAAGTTCAAGAATCTCAACATGGCGATTGAGGACACGGATGGCGTTTCTACTTTGAGCGCGTCCGCTGTGCGAGATATGTTAGAGACGCTTGGCCTTGAGAGTTGGGAGATAGACCAGGTGATCGCAAAGCTGAAGGAATCAAGCAGTCTCAAATTCTTCGACGAGTCCTCTGCGGATGACGTAACAGACGTCGTGACGAAGCTCCAGCAGCTCGGTATGATTAATCTGGACGGAAGTTCAATTGGACTCACCAGCCTTGTAAATTCCCTTAGAAATATGGGTATGGCTGACGACGAAATCTCTACATTCTTAACTACGCTTGATAGCTTAGGGTATTCTTTCGAGGGAAACGCCGGAAGCGTACTCAGCCTGGAAGAGGCAATTGAATGCATAGACGGAACTCCTCTGGAAGAGCTTCAAAACCAAGCGGAAAAAGCGCAGAGTACCCTTAACAAATTTGCAGGTACGAAGCTAGACATCGACTTCGAGAGCACGGATGCGGATTATCTCGATGATGAATTTACCAGGCTGAATAAAATGCGGGATACACTGGTGAATTCTGACGGGACGATCAAGATCGGGATGGAAGACAGCTATAATCAGCTTACTACCATGATGTATGCGCTGATTCAGCAAAAGAATACGTTGCAGCAGCCTTTCATTATGACGGTAAATACCTCCGGTTTTGATGGCGAAATCTATACACTGATCCAGAATATCCAGTCTATCTATGCTCTTACGCAGCAGAAGGTCGCGTACATTGAATGCGGTGCGGATCAGGCTTCTATTGACTCTGTTCAAGCACAGATTGATGCAAAAATCGCAGAGATACAGGGAAGCTCTCCTGAAGTTCTTGCGAGCTTTGGCCTTGATGAGAATGCCAGCTCCGCCTCGATTATGACCTCTATTGGCAAAATCAAGAGTCAGGCAGACCTTGAGACTATTATGGTCAACGCCGGAGTCGATCAGACGGAAGTAGATTCGTTTATGGGAACAGCGCATGATGTTGACGGTCTTGTTGTGTATAAAGTAGACGACACTTTAGTCCAACAATATTCTGCGCCAACAAAAACCAGCAAGGTATATTTCAATGCTGTTGCAAGCGAACAGTTCAACTCGTGGAATCCAGTTAAGCATGGAATTGTGCAATTTGGGACAGGCGAAGTCAACGGCTCTGCTTATGCCTCTGGTAATTGGGGGATCAAGAAATCCGAAGTCGCGCTAACAGGCGAACTTGGCCCAGAGATTGTCGTAGATCCGGATACTGGCACATGGTATACCGTGGGCGACCACGGCGCCCAGTTTGCCAACATCCCGGAAGGTGCGATAATCTTTAACCATAAGCAATCGGAGTCCTTGCTAAAGTACGGCAAGGTAGCCGGTCGCGGTAAGGCATATGCGTCTGGTCGTGTCAGCAGAAAGAATCCGATAAACGGCAAGTGGTATGTAAGTTCTTACAGCAGTCATGGGAGTTCTACTTCATCCGGTTCGTCCGGCTCGTCCAGCAGTACAGACGACGCAGAAGAATATCTGGAGTTAATGGATTGGATCGAGATTCTGATCGACAGGATCGAACGAAAAATATCCAATCTGGCTTCCACTGCTGAAAGCACATTCAGAAAATTGGAGTCCAGGACATCAGCCGTTGCGGATCAGATGGCGCTTATTTCTCAGGAGTTATCCTATCAGCAAGAGGCTTATGAGGCATATGTCAATGCAGCAGAAGCTGTTGATTTGGATGAATCTTATAAAGAACTGGTTCGGAATGGAAAAGTTCTTCTCGAAGAAATTACTGACGAGGATCTGAACAACAGAATCTCCGAGTATAAAGACCTTTACGAAAAAGCTCTTGATACCAGAGACGCCATTGTCGAGCTGGACGAAAGTCTGCGTCAGCTATATCAGGACCGCTTTGATATGGTTGCAGACCGCCTTGACAATATCATTGACAGCATTGATGCGAGAAGTTCTCTGCTGGAAGAGTATGTAAGCCAGATTGAAGACAGCGGGCACATCGTGAATGAGAGATACTACGAACTCATGATAAAGGCGCAGCAGGATCAGCTTAACTCCCTTGTTAAGGGCAAGAATGACTTGATCGACCAGCTGAACGCCGCTGTTGACTCCGGTAAGATTGAGAAGTATTCCGAAGCGTGGTACGATATGCAGAGTAAGATCGACGAGACGAAGCAGTCTATTGCTGAGGTTGTCGGAGAGATCCAGAATCTCAATAAGGAAATCCGGCAGCTGAGTTGGGATAAATTCGATGCAACGCGTGAGGCGGTATCTTATCTCAATGACGAAGCGGAGTTCCTGATTGATGTTCTTGGACGCGGAGACAAGCTGTTTGACGATAAGGGCAACCTTGAGGATTACGGCACTGCAACGATGGGGCTTTATGCTCAGAGATACGAAACCTATCTGGCTCAGGCATCTGCATACGCTGAGGAGATCAAGAACATTGAATCCTCGCTGGCGGACGATCCATACAACACGGAGCTGATTGAACGGCGTCAAGAGTTGATCGAAGCGCAGAGGGATTCCATCACAGCCGCGCTGGATGAGAAGGACGCCATTGTTGATCTTATTAAGGAAGGTATAGACAAACAGCTTGACGCTTTGTCAGAGTTAATTGACAAGTACAAGGAGTCACTGGACTCCGCCAAGGATGCTTATGAATACCAGAAAAAGATCAAGGATCAGACTGAGGAAATTGCCTCCCTTGAAAAGCAGCTGAACGCTTATCAAGGGGATGACTCCGAGGAAACCAGAGCGACGATTCAGAAGCTCAAGAATGACCTGAAAGATGCACAAGAGGATCTTAGAGACACACAGTACGACCAGTATGTTTCCGACCAAAAGGAGTTGCTGGACGATTTGTATGACTCCTATGAGGAAACTCTGAACGCACGGCTTGATAATATTGACGCACTGATTTCGGAGACTATTGCTGCCTCCAATGCAAACTGCGACAAGATTCTGGATACGATCAAGTCTGCGGCTGAAACTGTTGGAATTGATCTGTCTGATGAGGTCGTAAAAATCTGGAGCGGCACTGCAAACGGAAGCAACTCTGCGTCTCTGTCCAACAGCCTGCTTATCCATCTCCCCGTTATCTCCAAGGTATATGATGTTGGGCAATCTATTCTGGAGGTCATCAAGGAAATCCAGAATGGTATGAACGCTCGGTATGAGTACAGTTCCGAATCCGGCATCATAGAGCAGATGAAGCAGAACTCCTTGGCTCACTTTACTGCGAGTACGTCGGAACGCGAGGCACTGCATTATGAGAATATTTCTCTTGCGGATCGCCTCAGCGCACTTACCGGCGGTACGGTTTACACCAAGAACGGCTCTTGGTATGACAAGAATGGCAACCTGCTTTACAAGCTCGACAAAGAGGATATTGCCAAGAGCATCGTTTCCAAGATGAAGCAAAATGCCTCCGCTTACTTTGCCGCGTCTGCATCCGAGAAGAACGATCTGCGCAATGAAAACGTGGAGCTTGGCAAACGGCTGGCTGGCGTTCTCGGCAAGAAGGTATACAAGGATTCTACCGGCACATGGTTCATTGACGGTCAAAAGCTGTTTGATGTTTACCACTCCGGCGGAATTGTTGGAGGCGGGACACTGCAAGACAAGGAACGCCTGTCTATCCTGCTGGATCAGGAGGCTGTTCTGACAAATGACCAGTTGAAATCTGTAGCCGAACAGTTTGAATACCTTCGTGATATTGCAGGCAACATTGTCGGCATTCCGGAGAATCCTGCCGCGTTCGTCTCTGACGCATTCCGGAATCTTCCGAGTGGTGGCGGCTACGAACATTCGTCCGTCACGAATACCAACAACAATGATTTCAAGATCACATTTAATCTGCCGAATGTAAAGTCCTACGAGGAGTTCATGAATGCCGTCACGTCTGATCGGAAATTCGAGCAGTTCTTGCAGAGCGTTACGGTGGACAGAATGGCTGGGAAATCAAAGTTATCAAAGAATAAATATCGGTGGGGGAGCTAACCACTCCCCTGCCCATTATTTTTAATTGGAGTTATTTATGCTGAACAAGAAAATATATAAATATCTCACGAAGCGCAACAGAGAGCTGGAAAAGAAAGTGGCTGAGTACGAGAAAGACTCTAAGCGAGTTCAAGAGCTATCCAGCGAATTGTCTGCGCTGAAATCTGAGTGGGCAGAAAAGCTTGCGCTGCTCAAAAAGACACAGGCAGAATACACGGCACTGCTACGGGACGTTAAGGTAGCAAAAGCAGAGCTGGTGAAAGCCTGTAAACGAATGGAGGGCAATCAATGACTGCAACTGATTTTGAGTATGATGGTTTGTTGCTTTCTGACCTTGGATTCATGATATGTCAATTCGATGAGGCTACCGGCTTTTCATCGTCATCCGCTGGATCAACGCTGGACGTAACGACTGTCATCCAAAACAGCGGCAGGAAGCACATTATTGTTGGCTCTACTTACAAGGACGCGAATGAGCCGGAGTTTAGCATCTGCAAAAAAGACGGATCCATCATTACTACGGATGAATACGGCTTGATTATGCACTGGTTGAACCGAGCGGCGTTTTATAAGCTGACGATCCTAACTGCGGACTGGCAACAGATCAGTTTTATGTGTACGTTCAATATCGAGAAGGTTGAACACCGGGGGCGCATCGTCGGCTTTAATCTTACGGCAATCACGAACTCTGCATTCGGCTGGGGCGATCAGCTGGACTATGAGTTCTCGATTCTGGAGTCCGATGATTCCTATGATATCCTGGATGAGTCAGAGGAAATAGGGTGCCTGTACCCTGATTCTCTTGAAGTGACTTGCAACGAGGCCGGAGACTTGTGTATCACAAATTCCATCGAGCCAGACAGGAAAACCATTGTAAAGAATTGCGCCGCCGGTGAGATCATAAAGTTTGACGGTAAGACGTTGGTTATCACAAGCAGCGTCGATCCTAAGATATATGACCGGTTTAATTTTAACTATGTGAGGATTGCGAACACATCAATTGACTCTATCAACACACTGTCTTTCTCGATCCCATGCACGGTCAAGCTGTCGTATACACCGGCACGGAAGGTGGTGTTCTGATTGTCCAGGAAATTAGAATTCGACCCATCCGGAAGGGTGCAGAATCCAACGTTTGTGCTTGGCACCAGGTCTGGCAGGAAGCTTGGACAAATCACAGCGATTGATGATTGTGTTGTTCATCAAGTTATGAACGGAGCAAATGAGATCAGTTTTACCGTGTACAAGCAGATGGATACGCTGACCAATCCGTTATGGGATGATATCGTTGATTTCAAAACAATCTGGTATAAAGAAGCCGACGAATGGTTTGAGATCAATGTTGATTTGACTGACGATGATGTGATGAAGAAAAGCGTGACAGCGAAGAGTCTGTGCGAATCAGAGCTATCACAAGTCAACCTAAACGGCGTCGAGATCAATACTGAGGACGATATTGCGAGAGATGATTATACCGAGCCGACTATCTTTTATAATGGAGATAATCATAACGCATCTCTTCTTCACCGGATGTTGGATAAGGTGCCGAACTATTCAGTCGGGCACGTTGATGATTCTTTAAAATCTGTACAGCGGAAGTTCTCCTTTGACGGCGATTCCGTTTACGATGCACTCATGGATGTGTCTGAGGAAGTCGAATGTCTGTTCGTGTTTGATTCCAGCACGAACGGCAATGGCGTCCCGGCTAGAGTTATCAATGCATACGACCTCAAACAATATTGCCGTAGCTGCGGCAACCGGTTTGAATCAGGGAGTGTATGTCCAAAATGCGGGGGCACAGAGGTATCGGATGGATATGGAGATGACACCGGCATTGTCGTGATGAAGGATATGCTGTCCGATGATATCAGTTACTCCACGTCCCAGGACGATGTGAAAAACTGCTTCCGGCTAGAGGCTGGCGATGATCTGATGACCGCCGCCATCCGGAGCTGTAACCCCAATGGAAGCAGTTATATCTGGTACATTACGGACGATATGAAGAAGGATATGTCTGATGAGCTTGTAGATAAACTGGATCGCTACAATGCGCTATACTCTGAGTATCAGACAGGACATAATTTCGACATTACGTCTGGACAGTACAATAGCCTTGTAGATAAGTATGAAGGAAAGGATGACACCCTCCGTCATATTCTGTCTGGCGGATTGACGGAAGACGGTGCAATCATTCTATCGAAATTCCCATCCGTCGTAGAGGCGTATTACTCCGCGTATGATTTTGGGTCTTTCTTACAAACATCCATGATGCCGACCATGGAGATGAGTGATACCAGCGTTGACAAGGAAATCAAAAAGCTAGAGGACGGCCTGCACACGGTCGCCGTCACCAGTCTGAGCGATTCCACTTCTCTATCTACCTTTGAGACGGCAATCAAATCTATTGCCAAGCTATACATCTATTCCGGCAAATACAACGTGACGGTCAACAGCGAGTCGTGGAATAACCCTACGTGGGTCGGAACAATTACTCTGACGAACTGGGGTGACGACGAAGATACGGCGACGACAAAGGAACTGACCGTTACCGCGTCCGGAGATATGGAAACCTACGTGAATCAGATCATTGAGAAGCGCTTGAGTAATGTGGAGTCGGACAAGTACGATATTGTAAGCCTGTTCCATATGGAAGACGAAGAGTTCAAAGCCTCTTTGAAACTGTACAGTCTGGATTGTCTGAACGCATTTCAGGATTCCTGCCAGACATGCATTGATGTTCTGATAGAGCAGGGCTGCTCCGATCCAGCACATTATATGTATGACAAATCATACCTTCCCTGGGTGCAGAAGATGGACTCCATTATGGCTGAGGTGGATATCAGGGATTCCGAGCTTAAAATCATCACTGGCGATGACGGAATGGTCTACGCACTGGAGAAGATCATGGAAGCCGTCCACAAGGAGCTGGACTTCCAAGGCTATATTGGATCGGATTTGTGGAACGAATTTATTGCATACCGGAGAGAAGATGAATACTCCAACTCAAACTACATCTCAGACGGCTTGACGAATTCGGAGCTAATTGCGAATGCACAGGAGTTTATCTCAGCCGCCGAAAAGGAACTGTTTAAATCTGCTGAACTCCAGCATGAGATCAAAGCGTCGCTCTACAATATACTGGCTATGCCGGAATTCTCTGCGTTGGTAAACAACTTTGCTGTAGGCAATTGGATCTGGATTATTGTAGATGATACTCCATATCGTCTCCGATTGACGGAGTATGAAATTGATTTTGGCGACCTGCAAAATATTGACGTAGAGTTTTCCGATGTCACACGGCAGTTGGGTGGGTTGTCCGACGTGCAGTCTATTTTAGATTCCGCATCGAAGATGGCTACATCATATGGTTATGTATCGCATCAGGCGTCTCTTGGAGATGCAGCGGATAAAGAGGTCACCAGCTGGGTACAAACAGGACTAGACGCCACCAATGTAAAGATCATCAGTAGTGCCACAAATGAAGAGACACAGATAGACGGTCATGGAATTTTGTCACGTAGATATGACGATATTCTGGAGCGTTATCGCCCGGAACAAGTACGACTGATTAGCTCGACACTAGCTTTTACGGATGACAACTGGGCGACGATTAAGACTGCGCTTGGCCTGATTGTGAATGATAATGGAGAGTCTGTATATGGTTTGATCGCAGATAACATTATTGGCAAAATGATTGCCGGTGAAAATCTTGTGATCCAGTCCACCCCAGACGAGAATGGGAACACATTGTTCAAGGTCGGCAAGGACGGAGTATCCATTAAGATCAAGGACGATAAAGGGAATATCTCCGAGCTTAATGATACGATTAATGGGCTTACAACCAGTGTGAAAAACGTCGATGATAATATAGAGACAAAAATCTCCCAGTTTGCAGATAGCATTACATTAAGAGCGTTAAACAGTGACAATGGTGTTAGCATTTCGTTGACTGCCGGTGGATTAACGAAACAGGCCGAAATAAACCTGAGCGGATATGTCACATTCAACGCTCTTGAGACTGAGGGTCAAACAAAAATTAATGGTGCGAACATTGATACTGGAACGATTAACGCTGATTTAATTAAAGCAGGTACGTTATCTGATAAAGACGGTAAGAACACTTGGGATATGGTGAATGGCGATATGTCAATCTCCGGCGATATGTCAATCTCCGGCAGTATGTCCGTTTCCGGCAGTATGTCTCTTTCTGGGGATATGTCTTTGTATGGGAAGTTCAGCACATACAATGCGCCGGGTGGTGCGCTGAATGGATATATCGGATACATGGAGGGGTCCACCGGATCCTCAACCACGCCCGGTATCGGAATCTGTAACGCAAATGCAGACGATCCATATTATATTATTGCGACTACATCTGGCGTTAGAATGCAGGCCGGTTTAAGCAATATCGTCAGTACAAATAACAGTGCGTCACTGAATACCGATGGGGTCAATGTTGCAGCCACAAGAGTCGGATACGATGGTCACTATATTCCCGGTGTTTATATTACTGGAAGAATTTTTCATCGTCAGACAGAAAATGACGAATGGACAGAGATAACTTAATGGAGGTGGTGATTACACTTGATTAATGTAACAATCGCAGATGGCAGAAAGGATTTATGTCAATGGGATATTGACAGAATCCTGAAAATTGACGGCGCTCCAGATGGATCGACTGTCAACTTCATCAATAAAGAGGATGAATCACCGCTTCCTGTCTTACTTGAAAATGGAACAGTGACAATTCCAAATTCTTTGCTCCAAGTTCCGCGTCTTTTCTTGAAGCTATATGTGTGGCATAACGACCACACAATCGGAACAGCCAGACTCCGGGTCATCGTCCAGCCTAAGCCAGATGGATACATGGCTACTGAGGATGAGATTCTGACATGGGACAAACTCTTTAATGAGTGCGGGCGCTACACTCCGCACGTAGCAGAGGACGGAACACTATCCTGGACGAAGAGCAAGGATACTATGGAGGATGTTCCAGCGGTGAATATTCGGGGTCCAAAGGGAGAGGACGCAAAAGTAATCATCCGGACATGGACGGACGCAGATATTGTATAGGAGATATTATGCAGGAAAGCAAAACGAAAATCCAAAAGCCGCTCAGTATCTTGAGGCAGGAGTTCATAGAAAATTTAGTTGACACTATCAACCATTCTGGTATCCCATTGCTGATGGTCGAACCAATTGTCGCAGATGTTCTGACTCAAGTGAGAAAAGCGAATGAGGATCAGCTAAGGGCTGACCGGGAGATGTGGGCGGCTGCGCAAGAAACGGAGGATTAAATGACAATACAGAAAGACACGATTATACGTACTGTTATCCTTGTGCTGGCATTAATCAACCAGATTCTCACAAGCACCGGACATAGCATCATTCCGATTTCCGATGACCAGGTTACAGAGATCATATCCCTGGCATTTACCATCGGCACAGCTATCCTGGCCTGGTGGAAAAATAACAGCTTTACTCAGGCAGCCATTGCAGCTGACGCTGCAATGAAAGCCAAAAAGGCTGAGGACAAAACAAGCGCTCGCTGATATTTCAGTGGGCACTTTTGCTATATCTGAGGTGATTAGATGGCAATAACAAAATACAAACTGAATGAGGATTATAACGCCTCAAATCACATGGAGTTTCTGTGTGATGCAGATAGCGATGTCGCATCCCTGCCGGGTCTGGATGAATGCGCAGTCGGCTCGACTGCGTTAAGCCTGGAATCCGGCGATTTCTATATCCTTACATCCAACGGCGAGTGGAAGAATCCTTTCGCCTGAGAAAGTGGGTGATAAAAGATGGATTTGATGACACTCGCACTGATTAAGAAGATGAGTTCCGGAGGCGGTGGCGACACCAGTTCTTTGCTTAAAAAGATCGAAGCGAATAAGGCAAGTATTGATGAAGCAAAATCAGACATTCAAACCTTGCAGCAGCAGCTTGATCTGCGCCCGACCAAGGAAGACCTTGCGACAGGCAAAGTACCGGTACTCATACAAATTGCAAGCGACTCTGATATCGGAGGCGTAAAAAGTTCCAGTGCCACAAACGGGGTATCCGTTTTGAGTGATGGCACGATGACGGTCAACAGCGTCGGTGTAGACAGGCTTGTCCAGGATGATGAAGATTACCTTATTTTGGACTCCGGCTCCGCATCAACGTTTTAATAACCTATCCACCACATTAAACAAGGAGGAAACAAATTATGGCAAACAAGACACTGAACACTCGACTGAAGCTCAAGATTGACTCTTATGAACAGTGTACTCAGAAGAACCCTCTTCTGCTGAATGGCGAGGTAATTTTCTGCACTGTTACTGAGAAGCAGAACGGCTCTGTGAACAGCGTTCCTACCGTCATTGCCAAGGTTGGTGACGGCGTTCACAAGTTTAACGAGCTGGAGTACCTGTATGCTCGTGCTAGCGATGTATACGACTGGGCGAAGGCGGAGACAAAGCCGACCTATGCCGCAACTGAGATTACCGGTCTGGCAGATTATATCTCTGGCGAGATTCAGGACACCGATACTCAGTATCAGCTGGTAAAGACAGGTGACATGTCCTTTAAGATTCAGTCCAAGCCCAAGGGTGGCTCTGCATGGACTGATGTAGGTGATCCGATTACTCTGGTTGCTCCTACCCATACTCTGACCACTGGCACCGAGAACGGCACTGTTGCGTTCGATGGTGAGGATGTGGCAGTCAAGGGCCTCGGCTCCGCTGCATATCAGGATGCTACTGCATTTGATGCGGCTGGCTCCAAGGACGCTGCGATCAAGGCTGCAAAGGATGCTGCTGACGCTGCTCAGACCACTGCTGACAAGAAGGTGGCTTCTGTCGGCGCTACTGACGGTAAGGGCATTGAAATTGGTGGCACTGCAACCGCTCCCGCTGTAGGCATCAAGCTCGATCCTACTGCTGGCAATGCAGCGTCTCTGAGCGATAAGGGTCTGATGGTTACTATCCCTGCCGCTGACGAGTACAGCGTAACCAAGGACGAGAACTCTGGCGATTACGCTGCTGTTTACCATCTGACCAAGGGTGGAGTCAACACCGGCGTAGCAATTAATATCCCCAAGGATATGGTTGTAAAATCCGGTACTGTTGAGAAGAATCCTACCGGTCAGGCAAAGGGCACTTACCTGGTTTTGACTCTGGCAAACGCAACCGAGGACAAGGTTTACATTCCGGTAGACTCCCTGATTGAGTACGTCACTTCCGGCTCCGCTGCTGGCGATATGATCGTGGTCGCTGTGTCCGATGACCACAAGGTGACTGCTACCATCACTGATGGCTCTATCACCAAGGAAAAGCTGGCTGAGGGTGTTCAGACTTCCCTCAACAAGGCTGACTCTGCGCTTCAGCCCAGCGCCGTTCCCGGTTATGCAGACATTCTGACCAAGACCGCAGCTGGGCAGACTTATGTGGCTAAGGAGGCTGGCAAGCAGCTGATGTCCGACGCTCAGGCCACCAAGCTTGAGGGCATCGCCGAGGGCGCTCAGGTCAACGTTATTGAGTCTGTTAAGGTAAACGGTAAGGCTCTCGCAATTGATGGTAAAGCTGTTGATGTGACCGTTCCTACTGGTGCGCTGGCATCTAAGGATAAGGTTGCAGAGTCCGATCTTGACTTTACTCTGGCCGCTATCGCCAAGAGCGGCAATATCGCTGACCTGATTCAGAGCGAGGGCGATATCCTGATTCTGGATTGCGGCAACGCTACCGTGTAATCAAACTGCGTAAATAAGTGGATTGGCCTCGTCGTAAGACGGGGCCTTTTCCATTGTTAGGAGGTAAGCCTAATGAGCGAAAAGAATGTGAAGGCAAGAATCAAATGTAAAACAGATACGAGCGCAAATTGGACAGCCAAAAATCCGGTACTGTATGCAGGTGAGTTAATCGTTGTGATTACAGCAAGCGGAGAAAAGCGGTTCAAGATTGGCGATGGGACGAAGACTTATACGCAGCTTCCGTTTCAGGACGAAGTGCTTAGGGGGCTTATCCCTACCATTTCGCTGAAAACCTGGGTAGCAGCAGACGTGACGTGAGGTGCTTAGTATGACCTATATTAAAGGCAAACCGGTCTGGGTAAAGATCATCAAGGATGGTCAGCCACAAAATGTAAAAGTAGAGGTGAAGCGAGATGGCAAGTGAAACTCAGCTTTCCAACTTCGTCATTAACGAATTTGAAAGCGCTGAAACATATGAAAAAGCAAAAGCTGCTGGGCTGATTGGTGAGAATGAAATGTGCCTGGTTCCAAGCACGGAGGAAGAAACACTAAATGCTATGGTAGCAAGCGCGACTGCCAGCGCAAATGACGCACTCACTTATTCTCAGAATGCAAAAACGAGTGAAACAGCTGCCGCAGAAAGCGCAGATGCAGCAAAAGCAAGCATGGACGCCGCAAAGGCAAGTGCGGGAGATGCGTCCGCTTCCGCAGACTTCGTTACGGAAGCCAGTGAAAGTATAAAGAGTAATGTCATAGACGCAGCAAAAAGTGCAGTAGCAGCGAAGACATATGCAGAAAATGCACAAGCAAGTGCAAACGAAGCAAAAACTTATGCAGGAGATAAGACATCGAAGTGTGTACCTTCCACTGCTGGTAACGCTGCTGGTCTTGATGCCAGCGGAAACCTGATCGACCTGGGAGACGGCTCCGGGGATGCTTGGAAATTTACTCCGGCGTTTGGCGGCAGCAACAAGGCGGCGACGGATATGCTCCTGATCCACACAAACGCGAGTGCGTCGCTTGTCAACAACCAGAACGGTTTTGTTGGAACTGAGGACGCAAGCACACTCACAAACAGCCCTGTCACGTCCGGTGCTTTTTACGCATACAGGACTGTATATCCGCTGAAAACGGATGTTGGAACGAAAATCTGCGTCGAACTGAGAGAGCTTTACCCCAGCCTCGGCAGGGTCTGGACGAATCTATACCAGAGCAATACCGAGGCTTGGTCTGGTTGGGTTGAAAACGCTGGGTGCGCTCCGAAAGCGCCACTGATGGAATTGAACACCACGACAAAATCCAGCATGAGCCTCTACAATGAGCCTGGTGTGTACTGGATCAACCCAGGAGTCACCACGGATGTGCCGAATGGCGCATGGGGATTCCTCCGAGTTTTTGCGGGCGGGGATAATATATTCCAGGAATTTTATGCAGCACTGAACAGCACTCATGCATTTAGGGTTTACGTAAATGGTGGATGGCAAGACTGGCACGGCGAATATCCAGGCAGCGGAAACGGGTGGACAACCAGGGTGAATACGGATGGCAGCGTCGATCTTTGGTGCCGTCAGACAGTAGAGAACTGGAACTGCACATATGCACTGGGCAGTTCTGGCTGGTATAGAAGTCATCCTTTGCCTCGACCTGAGCTGCCGTTTACCGTGACCGACCAGGTCACCAGCGCGACATATCTGCCGACTGACGGCAATGGTGGCGTACTGTGGTGCCTGGGTCAGGAAGGCCCAAAGTACTGTGCCCAGTTTTATCTGGTACGGCACACCTCCGTTTCGACAATCAACGGTGTGATAGAGTACCACGTACACGGTACTCCGGTTTGGTAATGGGGTGATATACGTATATGCAGTTAATCAAATATTTCAGCACGAATAATCAGTGCTATAAAAACAACATCAATAAATCAGACAGTAGATATTCTACATTTCAAAGCCGGGGACCGCAAGGTCTGATGCTTCACAGCGTCGGGTGCGCACAGCCAAGTGGAGAAGTGTTTGCCAAGCAATGGAATCGTAGTGGGATCGAAGTCGCTGTTCATGCAGTCGTCCAAGCAGACGGAAGAGTATACCAATGTCTCCCGTGGAATTACCGTGGATGGCATTGCGCAGGCAACGCGAACAACACACATATTGGTGTAGAGATGACAGAGCCAAGCCAGATCAAGTATACTGGCGGAAGCTCTTTTTCTGTATCCGATAGAGCCGCTGCGCAGGCTCAGGCGAAAGGGACGTATCAAACGGCGGTTCAGCTGTTCGCCCAGCTGTGCAAACAGTACGGCCTGAACCCGCTCAAGGACGGCGTTATTATCAGCCATCATGAGGGATACTTACGTGGTGTTGCATCCAATCACGGCGATCCTGAACACCTGTGGCGTGGGCTGGGACTTAACTATACGATGGATGGGTTCCGCAAAGACGTAAAAGCGGCAATGGACGGGACATATGTTACGACTCAGTATAAAGTCGGTTGGAATCAAGACAGCACTGGATGGTGGTATGCAGATACGACCACTAGTTATTATAAATCTCGCTGGGCTAAAATTGACGGCGAGTGGTATTTCTTTAATGATGGAGGTTACATGATGGCTAATAGCTGGGTAGTGGACAGCACTGGTACATATTATGTGGGTGCTAACGGTGCAATGGTGACAAACATGGATGTCGAAATCGGTGCCGATGGAAAGTTGGTGCCGGTCGCCAAGAAGAAGCATTATAACAAGATCAGTGAGGTTTCCAAGACTTACAGACCTGACCTTGACGTGCTGGTCAATAACGGAATGCTCAAGGGTCGCAGCGGCTCCGGTGATGACCTGGTACTGGACATGGACGATGACAGCGTTCGTATTGCTGTGATTATGTCACGCGCACTGCAAAAGGCTGGGATTGTTAGCTGATTACCCGAAAGGGCGTGATAAAATGGACATGGACATTGTTCAGAGAGTCGCAAAGCTTGAGACAGACATATCCAATATCCACACCGAACTCAAGGATGTGAAAGAGCAAAATACCGCAATTTATGAGATCGCGGCTTCATTGAAGGTCATGACGCATGACTTTAAGTTGATGCAGGAAAAGGTCAGCGATATCAGTGACGGGCAGAAGGATTTGAGTAATAAGCTGGACCATGAGATCGAGCGCGTCAAAAGTGATCAAGATTCCTTTCGCGAACAGTTAAAGGCTGTGGATGGGAAGGGCGCAAGGTTCGCTGCAAAGCTCCTTACTGATATCGGTGGAAAAGCGCTATGGCTTGTTCTTGGAACTGTGCTGGCGTTCCTGCTGTATCAAGCATTACCGATTCTAAAACAATAAATTTAGGGGTAGAGATTATTTCTCTACCCCTATTTTTTACGCAAAAAATTTAGTAATATACAAAAATTCCCCACCGATTGGTGGGGAATTTTTGCGTACCGCCAAATACACATCATACGTCTACTACAACAATATGACTAATTACAGGGGATACTACTACCAATGCTATAACTTTTCAATCCACAGAGCATAGCTCTGACATAGATATATTAGCATAACTTACTCTGAATGTCAAGCAGTTAATCCTTTTTTCTGTCTGGATTCATCTCATAATACCATTCAAGAAATGAGCCGTGTATGCGCTTCTCGGCCTCCTTGCGTAAGGCTACAGCGTACTCTTTATCGACGCTTGATCCGAGGTAGTATCTATGTCCCTTGAATGTGATATGCGCCTTCCAAGTGCGCACAGACTTATCCCAGCCGACACCTGTTGTCCCGCTGGTGTTAGCTTTTGTTGGTGGGAGCATTAGTAGCTTAACGTCTGTCCCGTCAACTAAGTCTTTTGATCGCTCTTTTATCATAGTAGACGATGATTTTTTATGGACTTCTGATGCGAAGCATCCGCAGCTTTTTGTGTCACCACGTCTTAGATTAATCGCTGCGACTTCTGTAATGTTCCCACAATCACATTGACAGCGCCAGATGACACTATTCCCCAAATGTTTATCTGTTGGCTCAATTGCGACCAATCTGTTGAATCTTTGCCCAGCCAAATCCATTCGATTCGTGTGCGCTCTGGCACAGCCGCAGCTTGTAGTGTGTCCGTTTTTGAGATGATTGCCTGTCACGTATGTGGTATTCCCACAGTCACACAAACACTCCCAGACCACATGACTCGATAAACGTCGATCAGTTTTTGCTACAACAGTTAGCTTCCCATAACGCTGACCGGGAATTATAGGTGAACTTGACATAATGCTCAGTCCGCACGATACTGTTCGATATCAGTATCGTGATAATTCCAGTCATCACGGGCACACGCCTTGTTCCCGCAACCGCGACCACAGGGGCAGGTGATGCCACTCCGTACTGTGGCTCCGGTGGATGTGTCAATAATTGATGCGTCACGATAGTCTCCACCACCGCAGGTGGGATCATTAGAATAAAAAGTTCCGAACACGATCTTTAAATTCTTCATCAGTTCCATTACTGTTCCTCCTTGTCCTTCTGCTCTTTCGCTCTCATCTTCCGTATACGGAGCGCATTTTTCGTAGGGTACGTTTGATTGTACATACATTTGTCGTATGGAAGGTACGAGTTTACCGCGCTACGTGATATCCCAAGCTCTTCTGATATCTCAGGTGCTGACATCCCGGCTTTGTGCAATGTACCTATCTTCTTTGATATTTCGTTTTCATATAACCCGACAGTTATCAAGATCTTCTTTGTCTTGGTCACGGATATATCGAGCCGTCTGGAAATTTCTTTTATAGGTGCGCCTTGCTCGCGCAGACGAATCACTGTGTCAAAAAGCTTGTCCACGTTGCATCACCATCATATACTTTCAATTAGCTTCACTGCATCAGTTTTTCTTTCTTCTATTACGTGGATATAAATATCATATGTTATCTTTGTGTTTGCGTGACCGAGCAGTGCAGATACCGTCTTTACATCGGCTCCGGCATAGAATAAGCTCGTCGCAAAAGTATGTCTCAGTGTGTGCAGCGATCTGTACTCTACACGAGCGGTTTTGCAAACAGATATCCATCTCTTTCTGAAATTAGCGGGAGTAACAAACGTCCCTGACTTAGATGACAGCACAGTATCCCCGACATTATCTTTCAGCAAATGATTGACCGCATCGAGAGCGTTTGAATTCATACTGATTACCCGGTTGCTGGAATCTGATTTCGGAGTATTCTGAATCTCTATCCTTTTTGAAATTTCGCCCGTAGCTTCATCGGTAACTTCGTATTCTATCACCGTCTTATTGATTGAAATTGTATTGTCTTCCAAATTAACATCCTCTTTGGATAACGCCAACATTTCCCCTGGACGCATTCCTGTGTGCAGCATCAATATATAAGCATATCCGTATGAGAATCTCTGCTTGCCGTTACTATAGACTGACTTGCAAACATCTACTAACCTGACTCTTTCATCGGGTCTAAAGTATTTCTCTGCATCACTAGAATTTTCTTTCCTTATCTGCCTCTCCTTCGGCATCTTGACGAGCAGCATTGGATTCTTTACAATCACATTTCTTGCGGTTGCTTCTTTCAAACATGGGTTCAGCAGATCGTGAATTTTCTTTATCGACGAGTAACCTAGCCCCTGATTTATTTTATCATTGATGAGCATTTGAACTTGGTCCGATGTTAAGGAGACCATCTGTATATGCCCCAGCACAGGGTATATATCTCTTCTTGCGGTTGCGCAATACCTAGAATAAGTGGATGTCTTTACCTCCACCTTTTTATATGTCTCAAGCCAGTAGCTCATATATTTTTCGAGCGTCCATTTAGACTTTGAGTCTGCGGATATCTCGCTTTGCTCTTTCTGGAAAGACTTCATTTTCTTTCGTGCTTCAGCTTCTGTTTCGCCTGTGAACGTTCTATATTTTACTCTGCCATTCATATAGATTCCGATGGGACATGAAGCAAACCACTTCTGCGTGGACTTGTTGAAATAAACCGTACCGCTTCCTTTATCCCTCCGTAGAGCCATTGACATCGACATTTATTTCACCTCGACTACAATTATACAAAATTAAGTCGATCCGTCAACAGGCTTTTGTAATTACCTGGAATTTCTCCGCAGAAATTTTTCTGTTTATTTTCTGTCTATTTTTTCGGTGCGTACCCATTTTACCCGACTGAGACCGCCCGAAATCGTTTTTACCATAAAAATAAGGGCTTCTTGTTGCCACTTGGTTGTCAATCACAAAGTTCAGAAAACGCTTATTTTTATGGTAAGCAGGCTGTTTTTTATATAGAAAAAGTTCCGTATAATCGGAATTGACTATACGGAACTCTGGAGGTACCACCCAGATTTGAACTGGGGAATGAGGGTTTTGCAGACCCAACATATTTATTTTTGAACCCGTTGCAGCGCAACGGGTTCGGGAGTTTATTTTTCGTAAGATCAAAATTTTTCTGTCTATTTTCTGTCTATTTTTTTATTTTCAATAATCCACATAAATTGTGTTTCCAAGATTCTTTTGAACCCATTTCTCGAATTTATCCTCTGGGATGTAGACGTCCCTGTTGATCTGAATCTTTGGGAAACTATCGAGCATTATAATTGCTCTGGCCTTGTCTTTCCCGCAATTAAAGATCTTTTGGATATCCTTCGGGGTTAGCATTTTAGATAAGCCTTCTATATTGTATCACGTCCTTCCGCTACGTGCAATGTACATGTGGGTGTTCTCAAAATCACGATAACAGTTGCTGACTTTGTTCTCCGCGTAGTACAGATTGTAATCATTCTGTTCAATATACCACCACAGCTTCTTGTGGCCCAGACGAAGATAGTCTTCGAGATAGTGCTGCTCTTTGTATTCACCATCGACCAGCTGCCGGAAACTTAATTCATCAATCTCTGAATTGTTCTCGACATACAAAGCGATATTCATGATGTCGGTAAGAGAGTATGCCTCTGTAACAACGAACACTACCCGTGTAATTTCATTTCCGATTTTATGAATCTGTGTGAGCTGCTCAAGATTATTTGCATGATACACAACCCTGTAGCAATCGTAGAACGGGAACGAAGTTTCGTCAGTCATATAACTTGTGTGCATCTCTATGGGAATCGAGCACTTATTGCTATTGAAGTAAACTGGACACGTGTACGCAATACCGAAGAGTTTCCGATACCAGTCAATATGTTTCTCGTATTCATAAAGCGGATCCCCTCCGCCCGATACAGAAATTATATTGCAGTCATTCTCTTTGAAGGCTTCTACGAGATTGTCCAATCCAGCAAGAGTTGTTTTCGGAATGTGGAGATTGTTTTCTTTAACAATGCAGTACGGGCATTCATAATGGCATCCGAAATTTGTGATGATACTCATATACTTAGAACCGTCATTCATTACCCGGACACCTCCTCACTCCAGTATCTTCGTCTACACACCCAGCATTCTTCCAGGCATCTCTTCTGCACAGGGCATTCCACTGTTTGATCTATTATATGTGGGCATACTGATAGTACGCCTTCCCAGTCCGTTCTAGCATTCGGATGTTCCTTCAGAAACCGAGCCTGTCTTGTCTCTCCTGGATGCTCTTTAGCCCACTGCTCTACAATTTCCACGGTGTCTACAAGATCTATAAGTGCAGAATCGCTTACGCCGCATCCAATTTTACCACAATCCAATATTGGGCAACCGTCACAGGCTTGGTGAGTTCTGCATATTCTGTCCAGTGTTTTAAGATATTCTACTGCATCCATCATTCATTCCACCTCCGGTTCCATTCCTCGGCAGCCTCGGCTCGTCCATCCTCCACGTAGACCACATTGCCATTGTCATCAATCTGGGTAAGCACCCGGTATCTATTCCGTTCTCCAGATCGCGCGCCGCACTTCCCGCACTTGATATCAACTGTTCGACCAAGTTCTTCTCCACCAGCGGTAGGTTTGATGTGGATATACGACGTCATCAGCATCTTCGCTTCGCCTCCGCAGAAGGGGCAAGCCTTTAACTCATACATAGTTCTCTCCTCCATTCATCTTCGCTCCACAGTTCGGGCAGTAGTTCAGGCTGGATCCATCATTGAGCTTATGACACTCGGAACAATACGGAGCATCCTCTTCGTAACGATCGTCACATTGAATCGTATGCATATTTCCCCAGCTATCTTCCCCGGTACGATATCGTATACCGCCACGAACCTTATGCTTGTATACCCAATGACCATACCGCACCGGTTCCACATCCTCTGCTGGCTGTTCTTGAATCCTGTCAATTAACTGGTACAATTCTTCGCACGACCTTGGAGTACCTTTCAGACCGTCCATCCGCAGGTTTATAATTTCTGTTTTGATATCCTCAATGAAACCTTCTCTGCTGATATAATCGCCCATTATCTCCTCCACTTGAATCTTCGTCATCTTTCTCGAATACGACCATAAGTCTTTCGTGTTCTCCGCCGCCAGTCATATAAGCACTGTAGCTCACAGACACAATTTTGTGTTCTGGATGCGACTCTAAGTAACTATTTAATTCAACATCCAAGAATCGAGAATTATAATCGGAAGTAAATAATTTGGTATATTGCATAGCTTTATCCCCTCTTTTATTGCACTAGATTGCCGTCAGGTTTATCAGCGTTGATCCGGTCGATAAATTCTCTCATATATCTTATTGCTAGTTTGCACTTCGGGCAAACTATATTGTTTTTATATAAGTCTGGCTCTCGAATAGCTTCGCCACATATGAGACACTACGTCATGTATTTGCTGTGTTTCTCCACAATTACATTCTGTATCATTTGATCTCCTCCATACTATCGAAATATACACTTCCGGTCCCGGATTCGTCTTCTACAACTGTAATCCGTGATGTTCTAAATTTTCTCTTATCTGCGTATACGGTTTTTGTGCCATATCTCTCAAGCCATTTCTTCTGAATCCGCCTCTTTTTATGTCTACGAACTGGGACAGTCACCGGGAACTCAAGCTCCATTTTGATGACGGTCCCTGATTGTGGGCAAAGCTCTCCCAGAGGAGCGGATAATATTTTCTGCAAATCATCACTGGTAGACGTAAAGCTCGCACTGAATTCGTAGTTTGCGGAAGTACTTAGTATTGGTGTCATGATTACAGAGTTGGTATCAAAAGGATCATTAACATGCAAAGCGGCTATTCCTCCCTCCACGTCGATGCTATGTTTTTGTACTCTCCATTCTTCTTAACAGATTTCATACACTGCATTCTGTATCGCTTTCCAGATGTCACAAGCACCCATTCTTTTCTCGGAAAGTCATGCCGCCTTTTGCAAGCGCTACAGTAGTCAGCGACGACTTGCTCCGGGTTGTTTCCGCCGTAGATAAAGATCTCACTTTTTCTTCTAATAGTTACACCACCTTTGACTTAACAGCATTTCTTGACGATATCTCGTCTGCAATTCTGTTGGAAGCTAATTCATAATACAAATCATCCAGTTCGATTCCAATAAATTTCCGTCCTGTATGCACACACGCAACACCCGTTGAGCCTGAACCCATAGTGAAGTCCAAAACGGTATCGCCAGGATTTGTATATGTATTGATGAGGTATTCTAGCAGCGCCACAGGCTTCTGCGTTGGATGGATTGCACATTTCTGTTTGTCTGACTTGAATGTCAGTAACTGAGTGGGGTATCTTTCTGTGCTGTCATATGAACTCAAATTGTATTTACCGTAGTCGTCAGTCATCTTGCTGTTTCTTTTGTGGACTGCAGTGCTCACTTTGCGTTTATGGCCTGTAGTCTTCTGTGGATTATAAAGAGGCTGCGACTTGTAAAACATCAGAATGTTCTCGATATTTCTCAGTGGCTGTTTCTTCGCATTCAAGAATCCGGTCGGCTGTGTTTTGTTCCAATACCAGTCGAATTTGTACATCTTCTGATTTGACATTCTGAGTTTCGATGCGTAGGGCTCTGCGGCAAATAACGCGATAGCCGAATTCTGTTTCGTTATTCTTTCTAACTGCGTGAACATGTCCTCAATATCAATGACGGAATCCCATTTGCATTGAGTAGTTCCGTAAGGTGGATCTGTTAATACAAAATCAATGCTGCCGTCTGGTATTTGATTCATTACATCGAGGCATTCGCCTTTGACTAATAAAATATTGTCAAATTTATTTTTCTGTTTATTGTCGTAATTATTCAATATGCCATCCATCCTTATTTCCTTTCACGCCTCCGCCAGCGTCTGCTTGTCCGCATAGCTCGCTCCTGACTGATCTGCATTTCGTACCCCTACCATTTTCGGCATATCTGGTTGGTGCATCCAGTGGGTCACTGTCCTGTATCGCCCAGCATCCAGCCATGTCTTCCGGTCTTGGTCATACCATGCCGTATCGACAACTCTCACATCTGGATCCTCTGCCGCTATACACGCCATATAGACACCCGCTTTCTCCGGCGGTCTATCCTCCACGCTCACCCACGGGCTGGGCAGCTCCAAAATAATATCCCTGATTTCGTTCGCTACAATCGGGCCATTCCAACAACTCACCCCTAAACTACATATATCGTTTATGTAGTCGTCGATTGCTTTAATCGCGGCCTGCCGATCAATGTAATCAGCCATTATTATTTCCTCCGTTTCTTGTCCAGCGAATCATCGCACTGTAGTCTGCATTTGGCCTTCCCGGCGTAAACAATCTTCCAATTCTTTTTCGGAAGCTTATGATATGCCTTACACTTATAACAATATGCCTCCATGATCTCTTCGGTATCTGGTCCTGTATATTCACATATTTTCTTCTTGAACATCCTATTCCTCTTTCGTCAGTAACGTTTTAAGGCCATCAAAAGATTCAATTACAGTAATGCCGTTCTTTTCATCAGCTACATAAATTATGCTCCCATTTCCATATGGCTTAATGAACTTTATCTGATCTGTGTTAATCAGCACATCTCTTATTCCGTATTGAGTATGAAGTTCCAAAAATTTCAATTGTATCCCTCCCGTATTTATTTTGATTTAGTCGCGCATAATTTGACAATATTTTCATTTTAGTTTACAATGGCATCATTCCACAGAAGGAGGTGATGCTATGCCAGATCTCGTACAGTGCCCTGTGTGCGGCGAGATGTTCCCGTCTGAGGACTTTATGGTCCTCGCAAACGGGAACACCGCTTGCACCAAATGCTGCGCCGAAGAATCCAAAGAGGATAATTAAGGCGTAGCTCGCTTCCCGGTCGGCACGACGACCGGGAAGCATTCTATAATAACTGTCGATAAGACACCTATTACTGATCGTCAAACACGTCCCAGGGGTCTGCGGAGTAAACGCACTCATCGCATCCGAGAATGTCTCCCAAGGAATCCGTATATATTGTTTCGATATCGTCCGCTCCGCAGATCGGACATATGTATTTCTTTGGAATTTTACCATCCGGATAGCCGGTCCGCTCCATGTTGGTTACGATCGGGTCATCCGGGATACAATATTTGCTCATTTGCTTTTCATCCTCCGGTATGCTGTAGAACATAAGCTGCTCGAACTCTTTTGGAATGTTGTTATAGATAATAGGCCATCTATTATTTTTGACCTTCTCCATAGTCTCTTTGCTGATTCCGACTTTATACATTTGGTTTCCTTTCAAATATTGACAAGCTTCGATCCTTGTATTATCATAGATATATACCATAAACAGGAGGTGAATTTATGTTCAGCCAAGTCGAATGCCCTGTGTGCGGCAGCATGGTTCCCGCCGAGGATCTTGCGATCCTCGAAAACGGGAACGCTGCGTGTGCAGAATGCTGTGCTCATGAGTCTGTAATGGACAAATGATTCACAGTCCGCAGTCTAGGCGCAACTAGGCTGCAATTACATATTAGACTGAACATAAACAAGCATCCTATGGTATATACAGTGGCCCGTACATCAGAATTTTTATTTTGGTGTACGGGTCGCATGCAATCTAATTATTACTCGGATTTGCTTTTATCTTTTCCAGTAATCAAATCAGAATACGGAAGCGTCTCGATCCAATCGCAGAAAACGTGCCACTCGTCTAACTTATGGTTTTTACGGGATTTGTACATATTTGCCAAAACCTCGTAGTTTAACATGATAGTCCGACGCTGATTGTAAGAAGTAGGAAGAAGCTGGATCATCTGCCACCATGCAAGTTCATCATGTGCTTCCATGATGGTAAGCGTCCCGTTACGGTTGTCAATCTGTCCGCCATTATTATAGATGTCTCTCCATTCATTTAGTAGAGAGATGGTGTTAATGAGGTTTTCCATTGGGGAATACGGTGTAACAGAACCGTCAGAGCGCTGACCGAAGAGATTTTCATGAGAAAAGTCTTCGAGCGTGAATTCCTTTGCGTGAATCTTGTGCATGGTGGAACAGCTGTTTGCTACTGTGCCCACCTTGTATGTGTCAAGCTCCTTGTACCAGTAAAGCGGGGCTGTAATGTCCATAGATACGACAATCATCCTCATGAACTTGCGGTGATCGGTCCCAGCATTTCGGAGATGGGTCATAAGATTAAGGTCATTTTCTCCAATGGCATATGTCGGCAGGCCATCAGCATCATAACTTTCCACGCTGTCACTTTTTGCCCAGCTATTCAACGGATTTCGCATTCCACGAATCGCCGCTCTCCATCCAAAGGTTTCTACATTTTCAATTTTCAGCATTGCTCGTCCTCCTTATTTTCGATTCTGGTTTGTGTCCTCGTCCTTGAACATACATTCTGGGACATTTTTTCTCGCTGCATCATTCTTGAATTCAGTGCCGGGGCGGAACGCCGGAACATAACGCGGAGGGATTTCAACAAACGTTCCCGTGTTAATATTTCTCCCCTGCCGCTTTCCTCTCAGGTCCAGATAGAACGTTCCGAAGTCTCGGATGTATACCTCCTTACCAGACAGGACCGTTTCTTTGATCGTATTAACCAGAGCATTCAAAGCGAGCTTCATAATTCGATATGAGAAATCATTCTGCTCATCGCGCTTTGACGCTTTCTTAATTAACTCAGTTTGATTCATCGTTCCTCCTTGCTATTCTCCATACCCCTGCACAGTGAAATGAAATAATCTGCCGTTTCATCATCTCCGCCAACAAGCGCCTGAAATGCAGAGATGAGATAGTAACTGTAAACTGCATCGCTGCTGAAGAAGCGTGTCGGATTAACATCGAACTTCTTTGGCTTATCTTCATACGATACGATGACTTGAGGCTGAACATTTGATTTGTAAGTCCCGTTCAGCGCTTGAACAATTTGATACGCTTGTTTCATCTCTGCCTCGTTTCCGCAGGCATCGAACATTCCCCCGATGGAAGAACAGATGTTCTCGATTGCGCACTGCGCACATTGGTTTTTAGGATTTATATCGCTGCGACTATCGCAATACGCTTCCAATAATTCGTTCATCGCCGTCATTTCATGCGCGATGGCGCTCCAGCATTCCTCTTTCCCGTCCATCGGCGCTCCATCAAATGTATAAGTACATCCGAACGCTTTGTCATACAGAGGGCAATGTACGGTATCACTTGAATAACACGGTACGCGCCATCCACCACTTTTGACCCCATAAAATTTCTTTGCTTGATCTGGTGTCATGCTACCTCCTATTCGACGATCGTGTAGTATTTCAGATTCCAATATCCTTTATCGTCCTTATATAACCCGCCTTCAGGAACCTGAATAATGCTTCCCTTTTCCAACGGCTTCCGCTTGAACACGATGGGTTCAATTGTGAGCGTAGATGATTTTCCGGAATAAAGACCAGACGTATTAATCTTATACTTCCAGACGCCGCCGCGAAATTTATTCTCTAATGAATACACGTCTGTGATGTATAGCTTTCGCTTATCGCTTTCGTCCCCGGATTCCAGTGCGATATATCCAAGGTATTCCTGCTGGCTTGCGGCTTTCGTCTTATAGGAGACATCCTCCAAACCATAGGACTTTATCAGTGCTTCGCAATCGTCCAGGAATTCAATCACGCTGTATTCACTTCCAAATTTATAGGAAGCTCCCGGTGTGCCGTCCTTTTTTAGATTGCTGGCATGCCGTTCAATCAGCTGACGCATATTTTCTCCGACCTTATCGCAGCGGTAGGATTTCGTTTCTCCGAATTTGAATTCCTGCACAAGTCCATAGATTCTTCCAAGTTCTGCGATATTACCGAAACCGGCAAAGTAGTCTACCGAGATCAGGATGTCCAGCTGCTGCGTGTCGGCGGCTTTTCTTTTCTTGATCTCACAAAGTGTCTCGGCAAATGTGCGTTTCCCTTCCATAGACAATTGGTACAAGGCTACAGCAGCCTTGGCATTCATGTGTTTGATGCTGGCAGCGCCCTTGGATATCTGCTTTGTTTCTTTATTGAATCCGTACACATCCGTAGAGACGCCGTAGCGCGGAGGCGTAATGCTGATTTTGAGCTGCTTTGCCAGCTGCGTCGCACCGGCGATATCGCTTTCGTTAGCGGCGTTGTTCAGAAGTGAAGTGACGAATTCATATGGGTAATAGTGGCGAAGGTATGCGCAAAGGTAACCGACCAGACAATAAGAAATTGAGTGATTCAGGCCGAACATATATGCACTTGCATCAATCAGGATCTGTACATATTCTTCAACCTCACGCTCCGCCACCTCCCTGGGCTTATCGGACTTCTGGCAGTAACCGTTTTTGATTTTCGGCATCATCCGATTCAGCATTTCCAAATTCTTTTTTGCAATTCCGCGCCGGACAGTATCTGCCTCGGAGCCAGTCAAGCCGCAGCCTTCTTGCAGGAATTTGATTACGTCCTCCTGATAAACCAGGTATCCATTATTCGCTTTGAGAATATCGTCTACGATCTTGGAATTGTTATGATGCGGCTTTCTTGCAATCAGATCATTTCGATAGCTTGCTCCGGACGGTCTGATGCACGCCGTAACAAGGGACATATCGAAAATTGATTTCGGTCTGAAGTCTTTCAACAATTTGAAGGCGAAATCACCTTCCATCTGGAATACTCCGACTGGGCTTTTCAGCATGTCGTCCCACACTTCCTGATCGTCCCAATTTACTTCATGGGATTTTGGATACGGGATACCTGCCAGTTCGCACGCATTCTTGATGATTCCGATGTTCCGCAAAATCAGGAAGTCGTATTTTACAAGTCCGACATCGTGAGCGGAATCCATGTCGATCTGGATAACCAGCTCTCCGTCCTTCCAGAAGGTTCCGTAATGATCCTGTAAGGTAATCGGGCTGATGATAATTCCAGCCGGATGAACCGACTGACTGATTTTGATTCCAAGCAGACCGTTAAAGTAATAGGCGATATCCCTATGGTTTTCCATAAACGATTCTGCGTTCTTGTCGTATTCCTCTTTGAGATTCTTCTGCACATCAAGGGAATACGGACTGGCTTTTGGATCTACGTCAGGGTGTTCCAGTTCCCACTGTTTTCGGAATGCGCCGACGATAATCTCGATGACCTTCTTATCCTGCGCCGTTCCATAGGAAGGAACTCTCGCTGTTTTTTCGTGTCCGAATTTGTTGATAATGTAATCGAAGATCTTCGGACGGTCCTCCGCGATTACATCTGTGTCGATCGTTTATCTATCCCGTTTCCGGGTAGCCAGACTATATCTTCACCGTCGATAATTACGATACGGTGTTTGGCGCTTCCAAGCTGAGGACTTTCACCTCAGTGTACTCCTTACGGATAGTCGTTTGAGCTTCTGTCATATTTAATGACAGCTTGCCACAGGATTTCCATGCTTTCGTTTAGGGTTCCCTGTTAGCATAGTCACTAGCCGCCATTTCCTGCGACTCCTAACGTTGACTACACACCCCAGATTTCTGGGTTCACCAAATTTTTTAATACGCATTTCGGCGTATGGAGACCACGACAATCTCCCAATTCTACTCGATCTTCATTCGCAAACCGTGAAAATACCGTGTGCCATGTTTCAGGATTCAAGTCAATGATATCCGTCACATAGGCGGCTCTGGAACCGCCCACAGAACCACGGCACGGACCGGTCACAATTCCGTTTTCATGACACCAGCGGATGATCTCGCTTTCGGACTGCATGAATCCAGCCATTCCGATCTTATTGAAGACAGCGATTTCTTCTTTCAATGCGGTTCGGAATCCTTCTTCCTGCTCCGGCGGGATCACGCCTGTCTTTAACTTTTCATCAAAGCTGCTCCAAATATTTTCTTCATACACTTCCGCATCCTTCTCGGCGGTTCCATACAGGATCGGATACTTATTGCTAGTGTCCAATTCAAACGGTTCAATAACCGCCGCCATTCGGTTCGTCTCTTCCAGCGCCTGTAACCAGACGTTTTCCGGAAGCGCATCCTGCTTTCTGAATGCAGAACAAAGTTCATCGTAAGAGCGATAAACCAAATCCATTTCGTCTTCGCCTTCGTAATGCTGCCCTTTATACATCATCAGGATATCGCGGCACTCATTCTTATAATCGCTAACGCTGTGTGCGTCCGTTCCGACGATCAGAGGCTTATTATATTTCGATGCAAGCCAAGCGAGATGACGGTTATAGGCGATCTGATCTGCGCAAATATGCGGCTGGATTTCCAGATATGTATATTTCTTTACAAGCTTTTCGTAATACGGATCGTTAATATCCAGCTTGTTCAGCGGTGAAGCGAGGCAGGCCGATGTGCTGATGATATTATCCGAAATAGAAAGAAATTCATCGAAGCTCAGTCTTCCGTTATAATATTTGTGATCGTCGTCTGTACTCATACTGACCAGTTGATTCAGTTCCAAAAGGCCGGCATAATTCTTCGCGATCAGGATCGTATGGTAATTGTCCTTGACCTTTTTCATTTCGCCGTCAACGTTCTGTAGCAGCGCACGAGTCAGATACACTTCACAAGCCGGGATAAATTTCAGTCCAGCCTTATCGCAGGCCGTCTTTTTGGCTGTCCATTCTTTTATATTTCCGTGCTCAGAAAAACCAATTGCAGTCTGTCCAAGTTCAACTGCCTTGTCGATATACTCCTGAAATGTCGTAGCGGAATCGAGCAGGGAGTAATCAGTATGCACGTGATAAGCAGTGTAATTTATACGAACACCTCCGAATCATTGGGTTTGTCATATGGAATTTCATCTGTATAGGTTTCTGTATCCCAGCTATATTGCCGGTCAAGCTCCTGCTTGCTGGTATAAAATCTACGGCTTCTATTGTCGTAATAAAGGCCAATGTCAATATTACTGCGGCCCCTCATTCGATCCTTGTTGATCGTGAATACAACGTCATATTGCTTCAATTCCGGCTTTACGGATGAATAGGACGCTTCTCCGGAACGCTCGTCTTCCGTAATTCGCTTCAAGGCGAGACTTCTATGCGCAAGATTTACAATAACGGAGGAGCCAGCCACGTCATACAGAGAAACTTTTGCACCGGTTTGCATTTTTCTGGGATGCGCCACAAGGAGAATAGCTACGTTGTATTTTTTCGCAAATGTCAAAAGGCGTTTTACGATTTCCTTTTGCTCCAGCAATTCTTCATCCGGGTTATTGGTGTCTATGACGGACATATTATCCATGATAATGAACTTCGCCCCGTATCTGCGAACGACTTCCTCCATGGATTTCATCAAAAGACTTAGGCTGCCTTCATGGTCATCTCGATACAGATAACACATTCCCTTATATCTGCCATTGATTTGTGGGAGAACATGATTATCTACACGATAATAGGTATCGCCTTTCCTGCTTTGCAGACTTTTAATGTGCCGTGGCCCAGCCAGAATCGGTTCAAACCAATCCCGCGTCATGGAGTCGCTGAACTCACCAGAATAAATCCACGTTACGATTCCAGCATCCATGGCATTACAAGCCATCTGATAAATCAGGCTGCTCTTACCAGAGCCGGGAGAACCGGACATAATATTGAGCGTTCCGTAATACAATTTACCAAGTTCCCTGTCAATTGGCAGGATACCGGTTTCCACTCCGTCCAAATCCTCAAGACTTTCGCCCTTGATTTCCGTCAGGTCAATTACGGATTCAATTGGAGATTCCTTGGCGTTCAGAATCAGCTCGATCAGCTTCTGCTTACCGAAGAAATATAAGACTTCGTTTGCGTCCTTGATCTTTCGCTTTGTCTGCTTCTCTTCATCTATGTAATATTCCGGAATCTCAACGAACTTTGTTCGCCAGGTGCCGAGTCTGCTAAGGCATTCCTTTTGCATTTTTACTCCGGGATCATCGTTGTCTGAGCAGATGATGATAGACTCGAATTGCTCCAGCCAATCCCAGTTTTCATCAATCCAACCAAAGTTTCCAGCGCCGAATGGCACAGACACTACGTTAGAATATCCAGCCTCAATGACTGCGAGCGCATCAATTTCTCCTTCTGTGATGACAAGCGGGCTTTCTACATTGATACGATCCATATTGAACAGCAGCGGCGTTGTGTCGGCATCCCGCTGTGCCCAGCTCTTGGATTCCTTTGATTTGTCTACTCTGTGACTGGGGCGATACTTCACCATGGTGAGAACATTATTGGTATCATAGTAGTTGAATGCGATGTTTCCATTCTTGTCTGCGGAAATCCCATGGTTATCAATCACAGAATTTGAAATTCCTCTTTTATTTAGATAGGCATACACGGAATCCATTTCGCCATTTTCCTCATGCGGGTATCTATATTCCCGTTTGGTTTTTACGCCAATCTCGCCCATTGGATAAACGATATCCGCCTTATCCAGCAGCTTTTGGACTGCTTCCACATAGGTATCTCCGCTTTCGATATAAGCGTCCACCAGATCCACCGTTTTAGAACAACCGAAGCAGTGCATATTGTACGCCTTCGGATTATAAATAAAGCTGGGCGTGTCCTCCTGATGAAATGGGCAGCAGCTTTTTAGATGGTGAGAATCGAAATTCTCAATTCCTAATGCGTCTGCAATCAGCAAGGCGTTCTCGTCACCGAGTTTCTTTTTTGCCTTCATAATCACATCGCGGTCAATCAGCATTCGATTATCACACCCTTTCTTCCGGGGCCGAAGCCCCGGATTCTATTTCATTATTCCTCTGCTTCTGTCACTTCTCTGACAAATGCATCCACGAAAAATCTGAATTTCTCGTACACTTCATATGGCGTGGCACCATAGATTTGTTCGATGCATACGTTGTCGTTGTATGTAATTTCATAGTCTGCTACCTGATTCGTTTCCAATATATAACTGGCAAACAAATCCTTGAGCGCTGTCAAATATGCCACTTCACGTTCTCTGGAGGTAAACTGATATATTGTTTCGACAAACAAGTAATACTGCTCCTGACCATCCTCAAGAACTTCACGACTCAGTTCAATATCCGGCATTTCAATTTCGCCATTTACAGATTCCTTAGTGGCGAGCCGAGCCGACCAGATAACCTCTTCGTCGCACTGGTCACACGTATCGCAATATCCGTCACAGTCTCCGGCTGGCGAGCTGTCGGAATCCATTTCGTGGTTGATGTAATTGATTGCCTTTTCCAAATCCTCTCTCTTGGATACACCGTTCTTCTTGCCGGCTCTGGTGATGTACTTGATGGCATTGCCGAGATCAAAATCAAAGCCCTGGTCTTTTATATAATCCCAAGCTTCTATTCGACCGTTGTTATAATGGTCTGGGTGTATGACGCTGCTCATAATTAACCTCCTTAGTTTGCACCGGTGCTTCCAAAGCCGCCGCGATCTTCGCCAGTCAGCTTCACTTCTTCAAATTCAACGATTGGCATCGTTTTATTGATACGGAATTGGCAAATGCGGTCATTCTTATGAATCACCGTATCCTCCATTGCGTAGGCTGGGAACTTCCAAATGTCATTTGGCCCGCAGTAAGTGGAGTCGATTACGCCGAAGCTGTTCGTCTGAATGATGTGCCACTTCTTAAACGTGCTGCTGCGCGGGACAACGTTGGCTTCATATCCCTCCGGCAGCTTCATGCTGATACCGAGACTGATGAGCTTGAATTCGCCAGTCTTCAATCCCACATCTTCTGCCGCACGGAGATCAATCCAGTCTCCGACAAAGATGTGATTTGGAAGGATCAAATCAGGAACGTGTTTCATGATTTGAATTTTCAGTGTTTTCAAATTTGAATTCCCCTTTCAAATTATGATATATTACGTTATAAAAACAATTTATACGGATGATATTTATATCTTGGGATCAATTTGATATCGTATCCAACAATTTCTTCGTGCTCTCTGAGAAGGTCTGCCGGGACATGTACAGGTCGCAAATTATGCTTCTCATTCAATTCCGCTTCGAGAATAACATAAAAGTTTCCGGAATCTTTGACTAAACAAAAATGGTCCAATGAGACACATGGCAATTCATATTTTGTTTCGTTATCGATTGGACCAGATAAATTCATATAGAGTTTACCGTCAGACTGTTCGATAGATATATCTGAAATATTCAGGAAATCTTCTTCATGATACAAGAACAACACCGCCTGACTTCAAGCTCTCTTGCACGTCAATTACTCTTTGGTTGGATGACCCGACCCAATGAAGTTTTGGATCGCGAAACTCTTCTTTATACTCGCCGTCAACCAGAACGTCTATGTAGAACATCAGTTCGAGGTCTTTGACATCCTCCCAAGAATATCCGGTATAGCACCAGATGGTTTTGCCGGGGAACATGTATCTCGCGTCTCTGGCAATTGCTGTGATCTCTTCTCTGTTTCCAATGAACAGCGGATCGCCGCCAGAGAATGTTAAACCGGAAATATATTCCTTACGCAGTGCGTCAAACATTTCCTTTTCCGATTCAGCATCAAATTTCACTCCGTCCTCCGGGTCCCAGGTAACCGGGTTCTGGCAGCCGGGGCAGCAATGGCTGCACCCGGCGACCCAGAGAACTACCCGCAGACCAGAACCATTCAACATATCGCACTTGGTAATGTCATGGTAATTCATATCTCACCTCACATGGATTTCCGCTCGGAAATCTCAATCATTTTTGCATCGTTGTACCGCGTCTTGCCGTGGACACGGGAGTAACCTAAATCCTATGTACCCCTGTTTTCACAGTATTTGTTGGGGAGTGGACTATACATTCATGTTTGATTATTTAGTATTGTGCCGAATTTCTTTTGAATTACATCAAGTTCTCTTGGCATAAAAGATAGCGCGAAACTGAGAAGCCTCGTATTATTACGACTGGGAATTACTATTTCCTTATTTTTATTTCCCGTAATATGTGTGCCACCAATTTTGTTATCCTCTAGCTTGTTGCATACAGAAAGTAATTCATCGTCTGTAAGTACGCCACCACTAATTTTGAAATATCCGTATTTCGTATGCTTTGAAAAAGTCCCATCGTCCAGCATAAACATGATGATTCCTCTATAATCTAATGATTGAATCGTTTCTAATGTACTCATTTCCGCATACTTAATTAGACTTGGCGTCGTGATGGTTTGGAACCCATACAATTGCTGCACATTAAACCCACCACGCTTAATTTTGACTATTCCGCTAGGTGTGACAGCATCACCAAGGTTTAACATTTTCCAACGCAAATATTCCAATTCATCTTCCGCATGACTCTCCCTGTAATAATAATTCGATGACCCATTCTTTTTGAAATTTCCATCGCCTAACTTGCCGGAAATCAATATCTGGTTTTGCAATTCATCAAATTGGAGTTTCACATTCTGATGTTTGGACAAACCGAGTCGCTCTTTTAGCCCGTATATTTGATCTATTGTCATACCAGTTATTCGTGCTATTTCAACACATGAATAATCTGAAAATAGTGGCGCTATTTTATTTTCTTGATCTTTCGTCATATGTTTCGCTATAATACTCACCTCTTTTGTAAACAAATTCAAACATGTCGCTATTATAGTCTCTGAGCGTCCTTCGTATCATTCGACTTAGAAGTTTCGTTGCGTACGGGAGACTTGCACTCCCGGTAATCCCTTACCTAATTTCTTTTTATGGTTTCTACCAACAGGCTGTTGAGTTATTAACTCGTACCGCATTCGCATTTACCGTTTCCAGTTCCGCTGTAGCGAATTAGGGTTATGGGGACTTCCCCGCAGTTTAAGCGATTTTACATGAGCTATTAAGTCAACCCATTCATTCTTTCTATCTTTGTGACCAAATGAGAGCCACACTTCGGACAAACATCCATATCGAGCTGTTGGTATCCGCATTCCTCGCAGTAACTCAGGGATAAGTTAATGCCCTCATAGAATCCCATTTTCATAGCACGACGAACCAGAGTCTTGATTGCCTCCGTGTTGTAATCAATGGGGTATTTACAATACTGGATCTTCCCACCATTAAAATAATCCCAGAACCGGGATTCCAAATCCTGCTTCTGAATGGGAGTGATGTCCTCCCATACGCCACAATGGAACGAATTGCTGACGTAGGCACGGTCAGAAACGCCACGGACGATTCCGTACAGCTTACGGAACTGCTCGACCTGTAGGCCAGCTAGGCTTTCAGCCGGCGTCGCGTACACCGCAAAGAGAATATGATCTTCCTTCTTGAATTTATCAATTCTCTTGTTGATGTACTTCATTACTTCCAGCGCGAATGCACCGTCTTCCACAAGCGATTTTCCATTGTAGAGTTCCTGCAATTCATTGAGCGCTGTGATTCCAAAGCTCATTGTCATTGGTGGGAGCAGATCACGAATCTTATCTTCCGGATCAAGATGTCCGCCAAGGAATCCGCCCTGACAAAATCCAAGTGGGTTTGTGCCAGCTTTCTTCTCTCCAAGGAAGTCATAGGTTTTCTTATGGAGATTCCGAATCAATTCCAGATAGTAATCCAAGACCTCATAGAAATCCTTGTTTTCCTGCCGAGCTTTGGCAAGAATCATTGGTAGATGAAGACTGATTGCCCCAAGGTTGAAGCGGCCTTCAAATACCGGGGTATCATTTTTATCTGCCGGGTCCATTCCGCCACGTTCATACCACGGGGAAAGACTGGCGCGGCAGTTGTGAGAATAAATACCACTTACTTCAAAATGGTCACTTTCAGTCTCGACATCATAGCTATACCCTTCGCAATCAATCACATCTACAGAATTTACGGTAGCGCACGACTTGTATTCTGTGGCACAAGTTCTTTCTTTATAATTGTTCTTCTTTTTGTTAGAGACCAAACAATTAATTAAGTCCTTGGTTGGTACGAATTCAACTCTATATCTGATTAGATTAGGATTCGATTTGCAATATTTGTTTTGATACATAGCGGCCTGCATTCCAAGAGACTGCGCTAACTCCATCTGCTGCAATGCAAGCTCTTTATTGGTGGATCCGATCTGGACAATTGATCCTCCATGCGCATCAGGATTGATATATCCGTCTGCGTCAATCATACCAGCCATAAAGTTCAATTTTGCATCCTTATTCCAGCTGAACACTTCATTGGGGATATGCCGACGCATTTTCGTCAGACCTTCAAATTTGGTTGACAGATAGTCGATGGTATCTGAAACGCACCCAATCGAGTTTAGATCTTTGTATTTTCCTTTATTACCACGATCATGTTCAACAACCTTCACATCAACATCGAAACAGGATTTCATTCTTTTTGTGTACGCTTCTTCGATATCGTTTTCAGAATCAAATGCTATAGATGCTGTTACCCTATTGTCATAGCATCCATCGCAAATTAAAAACCCAAGGAGCCATGCTTTATCATCATCAAAATGAACGGACTCTTCACAGTATTGGGAATTGTTTATTGTGATTGTGTCGTTTAACTGCAAATCGCGGGCAAGGATTCTCCCTCTGTTTGTAGGGAACGGGTGATCTGTCGTGCATTTGATGGATCTTCCATTCGAGAATTTCACATTTAGCCAATTGTCGCTTGTATTCCTGATTATCTTTTTGACTGGAACAAAACCATTCTTTGTATCGTATATGAATACTCCGTCAACAATCATATATAGGTGTTCGTCGCACCCATCTATCTGTTGTTGTTTTTTGAAATAATCGCCAAGTCTATCCCACATTCTGCGGAATGATTCTACATATAATACGTTTTTGTATTTGTATGTAATAATTTCATTTCCATCAACGCAGCCCATCAACGATACAACTTTGCCATATTTCTTATACATAGAAGGGATGTATCCGCTTCCAGTACAACTGAGAAAATCCGGATACATGCTTGCTTTGCTGCATTCGATTGCACAGTCAAACAAATACTCCAGCGGCTTTCCCTTCCCATGCAGGTTCTCGTCATACAGGAATGTCAGCTTCGGAAACAGTACCGGCTTTTTGAAGCCTTCCTTTCCCTGACCATTCTTACGAACTTCCAGACAAACTTCCGTTGCTATTCGTCCGAATACAGTTTGGTCCAGACCAAAGCTCACAGCAACAAATGGATAATCTCCTCTGGAGCTTCCGACAGTATTGAACCGGTATTCCCATGATTGGAACCCCTGTTCAAAATCACGTCGTACTTTCGCTGAGGCCCACGATTCTGCATCTTCGATGTCCGTTTCGCCATGACAATCATGGATCTCGGAATACTCTTTCAAGTATTTTTTATAGCTCTTTGCCGCATACGGGGCGAGCAAACTGTCAATTCTTGGCATTGTGAACCCGCCGTACTGACAAGCCGCTGCACTGATCGCAACATCTGAAATCACATCGAAAGCTACATCCAATGTTTTTGGTTCGTTATACCAGACATTGCCCATCTCAAATCCGTCTTTGAGAACGGACGCCATATCAAACAGGCTGCAATTGATGCCGTCCAATCTGGCGCTTCTGTCGTGGATGTAAATATACCCGTCCTTCATCGCCTGCCGTTCTTCTACATTCAGGAAGAACTTCTTATACAGTTGACTGTTCAGCTCGTTATAGATCAGACTGCGCTGTGTTGGAAGCAGAGCCGAATCCGTATTAGCATTATCTCGGTCTCCGATATAGCGGATTCCCTGAGCCTTCTTGTAAACGTCATCCATGATATGTACGAAATCAGTTTTGTAATTTCGATAGTTGCGGTAGCTCTCAGCGATTTTCGGGTTGAAATCATCCAAAGCACTTTCTACGGCGCAGTGCAGTTCAGATACCGGGACAACCGGATTGTCCTGCGTCAAATCAATGACGGACGCCAGCTTCTGTAAAACTGCATTCGCGATTTCCTTTCCATCTTCATCAGAAATTGCAGCCATCACACGGTCAGCTGACTTTCTGACGGCGGAAACAATTTTATCTCCGCTCCACTTCTCTACTGTTCCATCCTTCTTTTCTACAAGGATCATAGCATCACTCCTTTGCCGGGATCAGATTGCTGGGGTGAAAGTAATATATATCGTTCTCTCTTAGCCCAACAATCGCACCGTCCGGGTATTTATCAAGGCGGGCAACATGGAATATCTCATCCTTGTTCTCCGTAATGAACTTTACATATGCGTCACTATAGCTGTCTGTATTTGGGCCGGATAAAATGGATTTCAAATCCAGCTTTACAGGATCGCCGTTTTCAAAAACCCGATTGTAATTTCGTCCATTCAAAACATCACTCGCAATAATAACGCTTTTCGCTTTCTGTTCCGGCATACCGCTGGACATAAGCGTTCGCTTCAACTGCCGTCTCTGTTTCCGATTCATCGCATCACCTCTTCTTATGCCGCCAATACTTTCCGTATTCGCATTCCTCTCTATTCCCACAAAGTCGCAGACAATAGAATGTATCAGGACTTTTCGGATACTGCCAAGCATTCCGAATTTCATTTACGGTATCTATGGCCCACTGGACTGCTGCGTTTGCGTCATCGATATCAAACGGGATATCATACGCTTTCATTTCACGGAACGCATAGAATCTCAAAAGCTTAGGCCACTTCCCGTATTTCTCCTTTACATAGCTGGCATACAAATACGGTTGGCGACCATAGGAGACCAGCTCCTCCGGAGTAAACTTATTGTGGCTTTTCCAATCGCACACAATGATCTCTCCATCCGTGTCTTCAAAGATCGCATCTATGTATCCCTGGAACTCAAAGTCCCCAATCGGAATTACGAAATGTTCTTCAACACCAAGGACTTTATACTGCGGGAACCCATCCCAGGTTTCCAAAAAGTGAAGGCACTTATCGTGGTAGCTCTTATTCAAATCGGTCTTACCCAGCTTCGGGGCTTTGGTCGTGAAATATGTATCCCACTCCCAGTCCATCAGCGGAGCCATATCCTCCAACTTGATTTCACCTTTCAGGTACTGTTCAATCAAATGATGGATTGCAGTGCCGCATTCCGCAAAGAAGTTCTGCACCTGTGGGGCGTGGTCCACATAATGGTGGTGCCAGCCCCACTTGCACTGATGCCAAGCATTGAGTTTTGAGAAAGAGTACATTTCTTTCTTGCTCAGTCAGATCACCTTCTTACCAGAGATCGTCGGAACCATCGGCGGAAACACCATGGGTACTGCTGTCAGAAGAGGTTTCCGTTTTCGTTTCGGTCTGAGCCTTTGCATTAGACTCTGCGGCGGTATCAATGAAACCGAAGTCGTCCATAGTGATCTTTGCGGCCTTGCGATTATTGCCGTCCTTGTCCTGATAATTGTCGAAGTGCATCTCACCACGCACTAAGATACGGCTTCCTTTATGGAAATACTTTTCAATAACCTCTGCCTTGCTGCGGAACGCCTCGACATCAAAGAAGTCCGCCTCCGGATGATCCTTCTTACTAAAACGGTTTACGGCAACAGAAAACTTGGCTACCTTGAATGCGTTTTCGCCTTCGCCTACGGTTCTGACGTCCGGGTCCTTAGTCAGACGTCCCATAATCATGATCGTATTTACTGCACTCATTCCATATCTCCTTTACTTCTCGGCCTTCAAGCCGTTGATTTTCTTGCAGATTTCATCGCACAAAGCCACTGTCGGGATTGTGGCTGCACTTCTGTCCCCGTTATTGGCAGATTCCAGAACCGCATACAGGCTTTCCTTTTTCACACCGCGCTTGATGGCATCATTGCCAGCGGCAGTTACTTTCTTTCTTGCTTCCGCCAGTTCCTTCTCTTCCTCTGCGGCACGGTCCAGCGCATCCTGCTCCGGCTCAGGAAGAGAATCCTTTCGGTAAATATTGATTCCAAGTCCGAACACGCCGATATTCTTAACGATGCAGCGCATCAGGGCTTTGTTGATTTCGTACCAGGTGCAAACTGCAACCTTAACGCCCTTCTTAAACTTGGTGTCGTATGTATATTCATGGTTCAGCATGATCTTATTATTGGTGTCCAGAACCGGAAGCCACATGAGTCTGGTTTCGTTCTCAATGGTAACAGTAGTGAAAACCATATAGCCGAGATGCTCATCATAGAGGAACGGCATTCCATTGAACCAGAGGATGTTATACTCAAAATCAGGGTACCGTTTCTTTACTTCCATCATGGCGTCCGCCCAAGGAAGGTACACAAGACCGTTGCGTTCGTCCGTCATCTTATTGACGTTCACCGCGTAGAGTTCATCAAACACTTCCTTGGAACTCTTGTACTCCTTTACGGATTCAATTTTCGTTCTTGCATTTGCCAGGTTCAGAATCCCGACTTCAAAATCGGTTCCGGACATGACAGGTTCAAATACAGCTTCCATACAATGTCTCCTTTATGTAAATAGTTATATATAAATGCCTACGGAAGCAGGATTTGATTCTTCGGATATAACTGATTGAATTCATCAATTACAAATTTCAAACCAAGTCCTTCTTTGCTCGGCACCCATATCTTCTTTGGGTTCCAGTTCAGCCAATCTCCGTCATACTTTGGGGCGAACTCATCATAATCTGGGTTGTCTACCCACTGTCCGCCTCTCATCGAATATTCAAATTGCTTTGGAGATAGCTTTGAAAGTTCAACAAATCTGTTATCATCCTTGCTATGCGCTCCAAATCCGCAGTAGACGCAGCCAGTTCTATGGCAGCCAGAGCATTTCAGTCTCCCGTTCTCCTGCCGTTCTACATCACCATACACAGAGCAGATTTCAATCCCTTCGTCCTTGATAAATTCAAGAACATCCTGCTCTGTCCAGAAGGACATTGGCTGGGATTTTGGATCCTTTCCGTCTAGTACATTACACCCATTCATCAACCAGCTTTTTTTCTTCTCGCAGACTCATCAGTCATTGTAGCTACTACTCTGCACCTATTATGCTCTTTGCTAAACTTATCCAGCGGGTGTTTCTTCACTTTTGAACAGCAGATATGGGAAATCTTAAACTGCAAATTATCACACGCCGGTTTCCATTTTTCTTTGTTATATCTAGAATGAATACCATTGGAATACGTTCTTTTGCCGCTTAATTCACTTCTACTAAGCCGAGTTGTTTTCCCTATCTGATGAGCTTTTCTGGCATAGTATATAGACTGCGCAACCTCTTTAGAAATTAACGGGTATCCATATGTAGAAATCACTTCTGTAAACTGCATTTCAGGTCGGATGAATTCAGCGCCTTTTGCTTTCGCAAACTTCTGAATCTCTGAATACTCCAATCCTGTGTTAGAAAACACAAGCGGAATGTTCAGCCCAAGCATATCATTTGCAATATAAGCAAGCACTGTGCTATCTTTGCCGCCAGAGAATGAAATATAAACAGCACCATTGAAGTGGTTATAGAACTCAATCAGCCTGATTTTCGTGGCTTCTACTTTTGCATCCAAAGGCATAGCTTGTAATGCTTTCAGTTGTTCTGCTGTGTGTACTTTGTTGCAGGCATAAATTAAATCAAAATATTCCAATTATTCACTCCCATTATTGAAATGTACTTTCGTAACCGCTATTGGGAACTCCTCAATCTCAGCGGCCCAAAAGCATGTCCCCTTTCCGTTGATTCTCTCCCAGATAAGCGGAAATCCACCAATACCGTCAAACAGACTCGCCAGGGTAGCTGGTCTGTCATAGTTCTCACAAATACGATTCAGAACCCATGTCCACGGCGGAATCGCAATGGAATTTCCAAGCGCCTTATATCTTGCACTGTCAGATGTTTTTCGCTTTCGTCCGTTGCTGTCTATGTAATCTCCAATATTGGTCCAGTTGTCTGGAAACCCTTGTGATCTTTCGCATTCAAGATGTGTCAATTTTCTAATTGAATTTCCATCAAAAACAAGCGGTATATTGTTTCCGCCAGTTCCCATTCGGTGTTGGAGTGTTGGTACTGTACTTCCATAATCACGAATCACATCACAAGGATGCGCCATATCTAAAATACGAATTCGATTTATGTAATCATTGCTTGGATCTCCAGTGCAGTCTGTAACTCCTGTGGAAGTTTCTTCCCTTTCCGTTCTGCCCGATTCAGTATCCCGGAACACGCTCTTGCGCTCAAATAGTATTTCTCCGGCGGTGTCTCCTCCAAAATCCACGACAAGCGCGATTCTACGGCGGCGCTGGGGGACTCCCCAGTATTGCGCATCAAGCACTCGCCAAGCCAAGCTCCATCGTCCTGCCACTCCATCGTGATACCCCCCCCCAGGTAGGCCAACCCTTTGCAGGGACTTCAACACTGGGGGCTTCCGGTTCGACGATTTTGATTGCTTCTTCGATGACTGCGGCAAAGTCCTTTCCTTTATTGGAGCTGAACGCTCCGGGTACGTTCTCCCAGACCATGTACCTGGGCCTGATCTCCTTGCCTGTTCTTCCACTCCGTTGATCTTCTTCCCTCATTTCTTTAATTATTCTGATCTGTTCCATATAAAGTCCAGACCGTTCTCCATCCAATCCGGCTCGTTCCCCTGCGATGGATAAGTCCTGGCACGGTGAGCCTCCGATTACACAGTCTGTGATTGGAACATCATGCCCATGAATCTTTGTGATATCTCCTAAGTGTTTCGCTGCAATCCCTCCTCGTATTCTGTTTCCAACACTTTTGTATCAAAATCTAAATCCCAAAATTACATTTTGCATTTCGACTTATCGCAATTCAAAATTTGGATTTAGATTTTATGGTCCAAGTGACAGGTCTCGAACCTGCGGCCTCGTGATCCCAAATCACGCGCTCTGCCTACTGAGCTACACCTGGATAAAGGGAGTCATGTTTCCGGTATTTATAACCGTCCTCGATCCGACACAATTTCACTCGAATTGTTTTGCGGATCTTCCCCACATGCAGTGTGCACATTCCTGTGTCTCTCCCCGCCCAAGGACAGCACTTCCCTCAAGCTAACCTTGCCGCAGAAGCGGCTGACAAGATGGCTTACCGCCCTTTCATTTTCGCAGAAAGGAATAGGCGCTCTCTAATTTCAGCTGTTTTAGATGTTTGTCCATCCCGTCGAATGGCATCTACGGTAGCCACACACTCTGACAAATTAGAGAGTCTCAGCGTTAGGGATTTTATTTCCCCTCCGGAATCGTACCGGACCATCATGTAACGAAAACTATATATTATTCGTGACATAAATCGAACCTCGCTTTATGGTGCCGCTAACCGGAATCGGACCGGCACGGAATTGTTCCGGCAGATTTTAAGTCTGCTATGTCTACCTATTCCATCATAGCGGCGTCGTGGGGATTTCAGCTGTCCCCTGAGCCATTCAGAAAAGCGATTGCCTTTCTTTGTTAAAATGGTTTCTGAAATCCATTTCTGTTTTCATCGTTGCTTATTGATAGCGCTCCCACATACGCTATCCAGAAACCCGCTGCATGCTTGGCGCTGGACGAATCCGACACCAACCACACACCCCATTTGATTTCTCCCGTTAGTTGCCCCTCTAGCTTCAAATTCCTTATACGGAACAGAAGCGCCTAACCCCATTGGCGGCGGCGACTGGATTTGAACCAGCGATCACGGAGTCAAAGTCCGTTGCCTTACCACTTGGCTACACCGCTATATGTCGGCAGGGCTATCGGTCTGCCAGTCCGTCCGATTGTCGGAGAGAATTTTCATTCCCATCTCTGTACATGGCGGAGCACCGAGGGATCGAACCCCATACCTTTCGGTACACACGGTTTTCAAGACCGGTTTGCCAGCCTTAGCAATTGATGCTCCATATTGAATGCAGCTTTACGGACTGCATATGAGGCAAACGCCACCGTTAGGAGGGATAATGCAATGGCTATGAACCATCGGCTGGTACTCCCAGCGGGAATCGAACCCGCGATTCAGCCTTGAAAGGGCTGCGGCTTAACCGACTTGCCAATGGGAGCATATTGTGTACAGCTTAACGGACTGTACATGAAGCCGAGCTACCGTTACAGGAAGGTGATTTCCGGGCTACCACTCCCGGATGGTGGACCCTGTGGGGCTTGAACCCACGACCTGATGATTATGAGTCAACTGCTCTGACCGACTGAGCTAAGGGTCCATATTGGAAAGCCGCTTTTGAGCAGTAGCGACCTGCTGTTTTCGTTGTGCCAGCCAACATCTTTTCAGAGGACTGATTTGTATCCCGCCATATCCTGCGGCGGCGCTCTCTGTTTTCATTTCAATTTGGCACATGCCGGACTCGAACCAACATTGCTCTTGACTTTACATTCATTTTCTGCTATGATGTATAATGAGATTGATTACTCCTTAATCGAACTGGAAGAATTCCGTAAATGGAGAAGGCGGATACTTCCGTACTAGAAAGAGGGGTGGTGGTATGACGACTAAGGATTTCATTCTGGAATCTATGGTCAATTGCTTCGGCAGTCTGATGGCTGCGGCGGTTATTTATATCGTCAGGCAGATACTGAACTTTATGTTCTGATCTCACTAGCCGTTTCCGCTTGCGGAGGCGGCTATTATTTTTGTAAGAGCAAGCACCGTTGCTGTGCCATATGTACCTGTTGTTATGCACAACAGGAAAAGCAAATTCAAAATCAGGAATTCTCGGATTCTGGTTTCTGATTTCCGGTTACATTTTGGAGCGCCTTGGTAATCGCCTCTGCCAGAAAATCAATGTTATTCTGGCGGTGCTCCGCCTTTTTCTTTGCGGATTCAGCAGCACGTTTCTCAGAGCGCTTCTTCTCTTCTTCTCTCTCCGTAATTTCCTTTGCGGCCTGCTTGGTCTGCTTATCCAGGAACTTCTCCGCATAGCGGACCAGCTTATTGAAGATGGCAGAATTGCTGTCGCCAAAGTTGAATGTCCGTTTCATCATGCAGATTGCGAGGCCATACCAAAGCTCGAACTTGTCTCCGTCCCCGCAGATCGCAGTCTCGAATGTGCCGTCAGAGAAGAAAATCTTTACGCCGATGTCTTCCAATTCATCATTGGTCAAAACCATGATCTTGGAAATGGTGGGACAGATATTGATTGCATCGACTGTTTTATCCCCGCGTCTCTTTCTAGCCACCAATTCATGATTGACTTCAACCAACTCAACAATTACCGGAAACGTACTGTCATACCAGGAATCAATCACCATATCAAAATCATCATTTAAAAACAATTTCTTTTCCTCCTTAAACTGTCTTTTCAATTAACTTACTGGCTACCATATCAGCCAAATGAACCATCAGGGCCAGCTTACTTCGATCAAGAATTTCTCCTACATAACCGTCGCCACCTTTGAAACTGGCATCCGAGAAGCCCATATGGGCAAGGACTGCATATACCTCGTCCAGCTTCAGCTTCATGAATTGCTGCAAAATGATGACGGATTTCTGACTGTGACCGAGTGGCAATTTGATTTCCGTTTTGTATGCCTCAACGGATTCCCAGCGGCCTGTATCCTGATTTTTGACGTTCTTCATATACTTGCTGTACGTTTGCGTTTTGCAGATATCGTGGAACAAAGAACTGATTGTGGCGCTCTCCAAAAGTTCATCCGTCAATTCCGGTGTATCGTAATACATGGTGCATAACAGAATCGTCTGGTCGTACACATTCAATGAATGCTCCAGCAAGCCGCCGGGATAATTCCCGTGGAATCTTGTACTGGCTGGTGCTTCAAAGAAATCTGTTTTCTCAAGCCACGCCATGAATTGTTCAATTCCGTCTCTGTGTATTCTTTTCTTTACGATTTCCAGAAACCGTTCCTTGTTTTCCTCTTTGGTCATTCCTGCATCTCCTTTTCAAATTTGGATTTCAAATCCGGCGGGGTCTTTGCCGTTCCATACAGCAGATATCCATCACTGACTTTCTCCCATAACGTATACTTTACACGGGAGATATCCGCTGTAATGAGGAACACCCGATTCCCGATGAACAGCTGCTCCCAAATCAAATCTGCCTTCGGAATCGTTTTTCTTTTCGTCATTTGCGGTCATTCCTTTTTAGTCACTTTTAAAGCGTTTTTAATATGCCGCCTTGTGAGCGGCATATTTTTTATTCGATATTGAATGCTCGTTGATAACATGCAGCGGAGCATCGCAGCACACGAAATTTTACACTGCGGGTTTTCTCTCCCGGATACTCCATCGCAACAGCATCCTCTATACTGGTTCCGGAGATGAGCGCATGAACAATACGATTCAGACGTCCGGAAAGCTCTACGGTTTTCAAACTCATATAGCTGTTTTCGCCATAATCGTCCGCATAATATTTCTTTCTGCCGTCTGTTACGTATTTCCGCATGCGGTCTACGTCCCACGTCGTATCGGTTTTCCGGCTTGGAATTCGGTAGAAAAACTTCGACGTCTCGATTTTCCTGATCTTAGCGCCACGCTTATACCCAAACTCGCATTGCTGATACCGCAGAAGCGCCTTGGCTACATTCAGGTCATTGATTACAATAACGCGATTGTCTCCCAAAATGACTCTCGTATTTGCTCCACTGATAAATACGTTATCCGATTCCAACTCGACCATATCTTTGAGGCTCATACCATAAAAGGCAAAAATCAAAATTGGGATAATCGGATCACCGGTTTCAGGATCAGGATATTTGGAATGGATGATCTCGTCGGTAGATTGAATCATGACCTTCTTATAATTGTCCGACAGGTCTACGTCCTCCATTTCGATATTAATCGAATGATAGCGAAGGGAATTATCAATTGTTTCTGAATACCATTTTCGATATCGTTTTATATTACTGATTGTATCAGCAACAGTGCTATACTGTCTGTAACCAAATTGCTCGATCATGGAAATGGTCTGCTCTCTCGAAATGAGAGCCAGGTCCGTGTCGAGTTCCTTCTCCGTTTCTTCCGTTTTGGAAAACAGCGTATATAAGTTACTCAGCGTTGCTGACCGCTCAATAGCATTCAGAAACTGCTCTTTGACTTCTGCATTATACATAATATCTACCTCCACTTTATTTTGGATTATAATGTATGTACAAAAAGAAGTCAACAATTTTCTAGTTTAGCCCAAGGGATGCTTTCAGCGCCGGTTCAATGCTGGACGGATCAATTTCACCGATCTTACTTACCAGCATAGATTGGGGGATCGTTCTGATCTGCTCCAGGAGGGCAACAGAATCACGATGCAAACCATTTTCGGAATCGGCATGGATCAGGAAATGCGTTGGCTGATTCCGTTTCTTCGTCTTTGACGTCAGCGGGGCCACGATTGTGGTCGGAGAAAACCTGTTCCCGACATCATTTTGCAGGATCACCACAGGCCGAAACCCGAACTGTTCATGCTCGGCTGCGCTGGGCAAATCCGCAAAGTAGATATCTCCGCGCATTGGCTTACATTCCATCATCTGTTGTACCTCCTTTCTGAACTGATCTTATTATAGCATATCCCCCTTTTGCTGTCAACACTTTTTAGTCACTTTCTCGGAAAAATTTTTCCTTTCTCTGCACCATACAAAACAGTGCATCGCATTCTGCTTTCTCCATCACGGTGGGGAACAGCATATCTTCCCGACACCCTGACGCATGGGCGAGTCCTTCGCCCGTTTCCAAATCAATGTCCACGCTCAGTCTCCTATTGCCTTTGAAATAGAAGGTGTATACCATACAATGCAGACAATCAAAATCATTTAAATCAAGATCCGAACAGAATATATACGTCATCTTTTTGCCCTCCATTTATACAGAGATGTTGTTTGTTACTGGCAGTAATATGATTATACAAATTATGCAGTACCAATATTGGGACTTTTCAAATTCATGCTCGTATTTTCTTCCATCCCAAAAATCGAATTCGTATCCAGGATTTTCGGATTTTTGAATCCCAAATTCAGATTCATATTGATTTTCATGATCTCGTCGTCTGTAATTCCGGCATAGAATAAGGTCGTCGTGGAGTTGCTATGGTTCAAAAGCTTCTGCAAATAATACAGCGCCCGCTGCTTATCTTCTGCGGTCATCAGGACCCAGTAGGAAAACGTCTTCCGGAGCATATGCGTTCCGCACCGGTATGGCAAATTCAAAATCGCTTTCGTTTTCCGGAATCGCTTATCCACATTTTGCCGTGTCATACTGACCGTCTGGCCCTTCCCTGCGAACAGGAACTCATTCAGGTCTACGCTTTTCTTATGAGATATGTAAAGGGAGAATGCTTCGTCAACTGCCTGATTGACATACAGCTTTCGCGGCTTCCCTCTTTTTTGCTCCGATATCTCAATTGGAAATCTGTACTCCAGATTCTCGTCTATGATATTTCCGATTCGCAATCGGAGCAGATCCCCGATTCGCAGGCCGAAATTGATCCCCATAATAAACATCAGGTTGAACTGATACAGTCGATTTTCTATGAAGTAATCGCTGATCCGTATGATGTCATCTGGATTTTTGATCGGGTCAGCTCTATGATCCAGCTCCGATTCGACCTCAAACGATATCGGGTTCTGACTGAACTGTACCCCGTCTGGAACGATAAACCTCGGAGCCTGTATCGTCATGGAGCTTATCGCATTACAGCATTGTTCCATTATTATCCTCCTTGTATTATGAAATCATATCCCCAATATGACACGCTCCAATTCATCCTGAGCACATTCGATTTCGGCGGCAGCCGTCAGGACATGCTCTACAGCCTCCATCAGATGTTCACTCGCTTCCTCGGATTCATAATAGCGATCCGTCTCCTGCAAAGATTCCGGCATGTTTTCCCTTGCCGTCTCTTCATCCATGTTGATGTCTTCAAGATCCGCCGCAATATTCCGAAGCATATCCATCAGGTCATCCGACAGGCCAGCCGAAGCCTCGTTTATCTGCTTTCTTCTTTTCTGATTCATGATTCCTCCTTAGTCAATCGGGTCGTAGACAAAATACTTTGCCCGCATTTCATCCACCCACTTATTTGTTCTTGCATCCATTTCCAGAAGCTGCTGATACCTCTGCTCGTTGATCGGGTTACAGCATTCTGCGCCGGCGAACAGGAAAAGCCCATTTTCCTTCTGCATGATGGACTGATACCGCTTGCTGTATTTCTCTTTATAATAAAACTCAATGCTGAATCCTGCCCAGCGGCGAGCCGCATAATGGTAAGAACTCACAAAGGAAAACCATCTCCGATCCAGCTGAGGGAAGCGAGCCATCACTTCCTCCTTGGTTCTCTTAGGGCGTCCGTTTTCATCCAGGTAATAAGCCTCTACATCATCCGCGAACTTAAAGGCGGCAAGGTAGTCATCTGCGCGATGCGTATAGCGGAGCTTCTTGACCTCCTGGCGCATATTGGATTTTTCTTTTCCACTGCAAACACCATACACACAGCCCCAGAAGATCAGACCCATCAGGATCAGATAGATTTCCATATGAATTCTCCCTTCATGATTGCTAAGACAACTCTGTGCCCAGCCGGTTTTTGATTTTCAATTTCTCTTTTTCTGTAAATTCCGTTTTCGATTTGCTGCTCAGGCATTGATAAAATCGATTCGGACGGATGGAGCATTGCTCCGCGAAGTCCTTGATGCAGATTCCATACGTATACAGATACTGTCGGAGCACGGGATACTGCTCCAGCAGACCGGAACTTCTATAAGTTCCTGAGCTGCCGCGCAGAATTTGATGGACGTTTTGCCTGCTGCAATTCATCCTGTCTCCGATTTCCTGATAGGACATTCCTTTATTCCGCATCTGCTTCATCATAAGCCTTTTTACTGGTTCGTAACTCACATAATCTCCTTTCCGTACATTATTGTACATTCTCTTCCATTAATATTCTATAGAATTTCTGATACAGATCGCATCATTTATCATCAGTTTGAATTATCTTCTACAATTTGTGTATACTAGTACGCGGTGATATGCGTGGAAGTCCGGGATATTCAATTCAGCAAAAACCTAAAGCGCATCAGAAAGTCCCGCGGATACTTTTCCGCGAAGGAATTTTCCAATGCGCTGATGGACGCCGGACTGTTCTACGCATACTCAACCATACGGTCCTGGGAATCCGGGAACAGAAGTCCAAACATCTATACGCTGGCGGAGCTGTGCGGGTTCCTGCAAGTGACAGCAGACGAATTACTGTTTGGATAATTCATCCTTCGATTTTTCGATTTTCAATTCATGCTCAATCTGGTCCTTCCAGCTATCGACATGGAAAATTCCCGTCACCCAGCTGACCACTTTCATCCCACTCATAATCATTCCAATTGCATTGTCGGACAACTCTTCACTTTCACAAACGCAAATGCCAACATGATCCTTACCGTTCCGGTTTGTAACACGCACGACGTCGCCTTTTGCAAGCGCCATATAGGATGGAACACGGTAGGTATACCGTTTTGCGGTTGTGTCTTCCAGTAATCTTACCTGTACCACATTTGTCATTTTTATATACCTCCTATTTTATATTTGAAATTTTGTTTCATCTCAATTTTCATTTTCGATTTTCAAATTACGGTCACAGGGGAACGGACAGCCGCCGCACTCTGTCAGAGTGCAATTGTCCTCTCCCCGATAGCTCATTAAGCACAGCAGCCATCTGGAAAGCGCCAGCAGAATCACAGGTACCATAATCAACTGAGCTATTATCATTTTGTATCATCCTCCATTTCATAATCTATCCCACCATTCAGCTTGCAAAATTCGTAGAGTAAATCATCTACCATTTTGCGCTGTTCGGAATATGCAAGATCGTAATTGCTCCAAATTTCCAGTGCTTTATCGTCATACTCTTTTGTATTCGTCAGCCGCTTCCCCGGCATACTACGGTAGCCCGTGCAAATCGTTAAACCGTTTACCTGATAGACATCAAAGTTCCACCCGCACTGTCCGGACGTATAATATACAGGCTCCTTTTCTCTGAGCAGATTCTGAAGCGTACAATACCCGGCGCTTCTGATATGGTCGCAGGTTTCGAGTATGTGCTTCCTTGTTGTTTTTATTTTCATCTTAATCCTCCAATTTCGATTTTAGATTTTAAGTGATCCGCTTTCTGTTTTGGGGTTTTGAATTCATTTTATAGCTGTCATCTATGCCGCCCAAATACTGTTCCACAAGCATATCGTTATCGGGATCATTATAGTATTTATAGTGAAGTATGTTGGGCAAACTTGAATTCTTCGCTGGCTGCCACATCAGGTATTCACACCAGTTCGGCTCACCGCTGCCGCTCCATGACGGAGATTCCATGATATCGCTATAGGAGCACCCAAGATTCTGCACAATTGATTTCATATCCAAAGGCGAAATACCTTTTAGTCCATTTTCCATATAGGCATTAAAATCCCACGATTTCATTGTGGTCATATTCGCAAAATTACAGCGAGTGCTCCCCTCTTCGGTTATCATCCGATCAATTTTCTCAACAGTAGTCATAGTTTTATTCCTCCTCAATCAAATTTCCGTTTCGATCTACTTTTCCAATAATCATAGCCTTTTCACAGCGGATTTTACCGTCTGTATTATAAGGGACCACGACGCCGGGGAGCCACTCCCACTTAATCAGGAGCTTCCAAACCTGCGCATCGTAATGATCGTGCACCCAGTCCAGCGGTGCAACATTGATTCCGCAGCCACAGTCGCATGTGCGTTCCGGATTCACTACCTCCTGGATTACAGAGCCGGATTCTATTTTCCAATCTGGATTTGGCTGATACGCACCACCGAAGCATTTATACACAATGTAGCCATCCGCTACTCTTTCAAAGTGAGACTCCATAAAGTTGACGGCGGACAGCAATCCATTCGCCCCGTTCAAATTCGCCCCGTTCAAATTCGCCTTGCTCAAATTCGCCTTGCTCAAATTCGCCCAGCTCAAATCCGCCCTGCTCAAATCCGCCCAGCTCAAATCCGCCTCGCTCAAATCCGCCTCGCTCAAATTCGCCCTGCTCAAATTCGCCCCGTTCAAATTCGCCTTGCTCAAATTCGCCCAGCTCAAATCCGCCCTGCTCAAATCCGCCCTGCTCAAATCCGCCCAGCTCAAATTCGCCTCGCTCAAATCCGCCTCGCTCAAATTCGCCCTGCTGCCGCCCTCATCGTTCAGCCACAGCTTATGTGCCTCCAATATCTCATTCAACTTTTCCTGTGTCATAATGATTCTCCTTTCGATATTCGTGTTTCAGATAAAATGGGTTTTGAAATTTGAATTTGAAATTCAAAGAAGGTCTTCGATGCTTTGGATATTGTTCTGACGCAAAAATGGGACAATCACTTCCTTAATTGCCATTTCAGCTACTTTCCTTGACTGGAATGCGATTTCCGTTGCCGGGGCGCCCGAAAACATAGCTGCACTGTATTCTCCGAAATCCGAATCGTATGCGATATACCATTCCTTCTTTCCGAATATTGATTCGTTTTGTTTTGCAAATTTCCACAGACGGCGGTTCAATTCTTCATACAACGCAAACTTTTGCATGAGATCAGAATCTGCACAATAATTACCGCAGCCCCTACGGTCCAGATCAACCGAACTTGTATGATTTACACTTTCACGAACCGTTCCCGTATCATCAATGTAGTAATAAAGTTCGTAGGGTTGTACAATTTCAAATGCATCGTAATACGGACGGTAATAAACGCCAGAATCAATAAGCTGTTTTTCTGTCATGGGAATCTCTTTCCCATTTACCGTCAATTTAATTTCCAATTTCCAATTCTCCTTCCAAATTACCGAATCATTTTCAGCGCTTCATGGTGGCTGGATCCGCTGATGCATTCCCAATCCAGAATATTGTTGAACGTAATATCCGGATGCTGCATCAGAATGGAACCAACCGCTTCCGCCAGGGAACGCCCGCTGACCTGATCTTCATATTCTGCATCGGTATTTTCGTCATACAGGTAAAACAGATATTCCAGTTCAGCATCCCCACGTTCCATAGATGCACCGATCAGATAATCCGCATAGACGTCCTCGTCATAGAGGGAGAACGAATCGCCATAGGTACGACCAAAGCGGACCATTTCCACGTACTCGAATTTGTCTTCCGGTTTTGTATCATTCAGAATCTGAATTGCCGCTTTGATACTGGCTTCCATCTCTTCCACGATGACGTACTCACTTTTTGTATGCTGTCTATAATACCCACAGCTGAGGTTGACAGCCGCCACGCCAAGGCAGGGAGCGATTTCGGAAATGTCAGAGCAGGAGCCAAACGCCTCCTTATAGAATCCGGATTTCTCAATGAACTCCACAAATTCATCATTGCAGCACTCATAAAACACGGCGTCTTTGTCATTAGCGCGGTCAAATTCCATGATGTAATTGAAGTTCAGTCCAGCGCTGACCGGCGAATAGGTAAACTTGCTTGCGCCGACCAGACCAATTTCCTCGTCTTCCAGAAACAAGACAGAGCATTTCTTCTGAGCGGCAATTTGCAGCACCATATAGATACCGCACCGGTCATCACCGCCAATGCCCTCTGCAGCGGACAGGATCGTGCAGCCGCCCCGCCCCTTCGTGCTGATGATCTTGGTGGGGACATGCTCATGGACGGTATCCATATGGGCGCAGAGGAGCACCGGGAACTCGCCGGGAGCAAACAGGAAACCATCTTCGGAAATGACATTCTGATAGCCAAGATTTCCGAGTTCCGTTTTCAAATACTTTTTCAGGTTCTTCTGGGTGAGGCGGCAGATAGATTCAAACGATTTCATATGTAATACTCCTTTCAATTTGGAATTCCAATCAGCGACCAATCGGAATTCTGGGGGTGTTTTCGGATTCCAGTTCAGCAATTTCTGCTTCATGCTCTCTCTGGCAGGATCGGCAGCGGCACAGACCGTCGTTTTCGTCGCGGATAAGGGAATCGTCTCTGAAATACTCTTCGCAGTTATCACACATAGAGAAACACGTTCCCAGACAGTCATCGCACACAATCATATTTTCGCTTTCGACATAAGAAATGAGATCACTCTCGTAGTATTCTTCGCAGTTATCGCAATACTGGTAGTATTCACGAAGGCAATAAGGGCAGACCTGTTCTGTTCTGTGGTAGCGGTTTGTCACTGACGTCAATTCCGAATTCAATGTGTACTCATTGCAGCTATCACAGCAAGTGACGCACTCGCAGCAATACGGAGTACCTCCGACCCAACGCGCACCATATTCGTTTATTGCGCATCCGCAGCCTTCACAATAGAATCTCGACCCATTGCAATCCTTACACAGGATGTTATCTTCTTCTGCGTGTTCTGCGCCGCAGTTGGGGCAAATGGGATCGTGACCGACGATGATGGCATAATCATTTTCCGAATTTCGGATTCGACTCATGGTGCAATCTCCATAGCAATTGTAGTCTTTGTAATGAGTGCCTTCGGAATCAATATACTGTCCTGCGTTGTCCGTGCCTTTGGAAACCGTCCAGCGATTCGGAAAATCATAGATTTCAGAAACCAATTTCTGAACGATTTCACGGTACGGTTTATACGCATCGCCGTGACCGTCATTGCTCTGGGGATACAGCCGCCCCTGAATCAGTTTTTCCTCTCCCCAATGGAACATCTGACGATTGATCTTTGGCTGATTCCAATATTCATTTCCGTCATAGCTGGCATTTACGGTATAGAACACCATAGACGGCTCGTCCAGCATATAACTGAGGGTTCCAGAGGAATACATACCCTGATAACCATTCTGCATTCCGCGGCGATTTTCTTTATCAATCGTGTGGCAGGACGCCCAACTATTTCCGAAGGACATGGTGAGATAATCCAGAGGATTGACGGACAGGATGGTATGGCGTTTAATGGACAGCGGAGACATGGCGTCCGCGTACTTGGCGAATTCGTAATTGTACCCCTCATCCTTCACTCTTCCGGTTACGGGATTCGTTTTCGGAATCTTGATTGTGTCAATTCCGAAATACACACAGAACTTGTTAACTGCGCGGGTAGTTTTTTCGCCGGCATGAATATGCATATCAGGGTAATTGATAGAAATCAAATCCGCCAAATTGGAAGACACCGTTCTATCGCCCTTAACCAGCTGCTGCAAAAGATACATAGGATGGGTGTCCAAAATATCCTGTTTCAATACCCAGGCCGCAAACCATGCTCCGGCATCAGGATCAACTTCCCGTTCGTAGTCGTGGTCAAATACGATCATGAATTTCCCTTTCAAATAGTTGGGGTGGAGCTTGAAATGCTGGATCAGGTCGGCCTTATTCTCCGCCCAGGTTTCGATAATTTGATCCAGCCCGTACTCGGAAAATCTGTAATCGTATTCGTCCAAAAGGGACGCCATATTCTTAAAAATCGCATCATGTTCTTCTACCGTAATCACAGTAGATTTCCAAAATTCAGACATATATATTCCTCCGTTATCGGTTTTTACTTTTTAGTCAGTTCCGAAAGTAAAAAAAATTAAAGGAACCGCTCAATTGCAGTTCGGAACAGGCGATCAGCCTGGGCTTTTGTCTCGACATAGCACCAGCCCAGGGAATCAATCTGGCTATTTGAGATGCAGAACTCACGCAAAACGGATTTCCGATTTAAAATGTAGTCCTGCAATCCCAAATCCTGCGGGGCCTCTCGGCAATAGTGAAACATGAAATGCTCACCTCCGTGATGTAATTGCATTGACATAGTAGCATATCCGATATTACCTGTCAATACTTTTTAGTCACTTTTAAACATTTTTAGTCACTTCCATCTCAGAAAGTACGCTTGCCGTCCAGGACATCACGAATATACTGGGCGCAAACAGCCTGACGACCGCCTCCGGTGGGGTATGCGGCGCGGGACAGGGCAATCAGATTCTCAGGCGAAACCGCTCTCATAAATGCGATCAGTCTGGATTCCATTTCCGGATTTCCAATCACGTCATCATACAGACCGGAAAACAGTCTGATCCAACCAGACTGAAGCGCCTTGGAATACTTGCCCCAGGTGGTTTCATCACAGAGCAGAGAGAACACCCAGTCCAGAACGTCCTCACCCCTCTGGTATACTTTGATGATATAATAAATGGATCTGGTCTTGTTGTAGTGGTTACTGGTACGATTCAGAACCACGTTATGCTTCCGGCAGATTTCAGAAATCCGAATTGCAGTCGGGTCTTCGGCGTACAGGCTAGCCTTGAACTTGTCGTAGCAGGAGACGCGGATCTGATTTTCATTCTGCTTGGCAAAGGCATACGCCTCCTGCTTTGCGTTATCCAGATTCATGATCTGGCACGGGACACAATCCTTTCCAGCCATTTTGGCGGCGAGAAAACGGTTCTGCCCGTCCACGATTGCGAAAGCACCTGCGTCCTTGTCATAGTTCACAAGCAGGAATCCGCATTTGGATTCGTCAAAGTCGGCGGCGATGGCTGCGATTTTGTTCTGAGGCGGGCGCTGGTAATCGGAATTGACATACAGCAGACCCAGCGGGAGATAGGCGCACTTGACGTCACCGAAGGAAGCGGCGTTGGCTACAAAGGTAGCGGCAAGGCCCTTGGTGTCCATGGTGATAGCGGAAGCGGTGTCGATGGCAGTAATAGCGGTTTTCATAATAATTTCCTCCTGTAATGTAAATATGTAAATTGGATTTTGATGTTATGTAAATTGGGATTTCGATTTTGAAATCAGATTTCGATTCCGTCCAGCGCCTTAATGGTACGGGACATTTCACGACGGGACGGAGCGAACTGGTCAAAGCCGCCAGCCATTGCGAATTCCGCTACGGCGATGATCTCACGGGCTGTAGCCTCATTGGTTTCCATTTTCAGCGTGTAAGCCTCCTTCCCCCACACGGATTCCAGCTGACGGAGCAGATAAAATGCCCCGCCCAGGACTGTATTATCACAGCGCCCAGTACGGAGCATATAACCAAACAGACCACGGCGGGCCTTTGTCTGAATTGCTTCCTTGTAAAGGAATTTCAAATCCCAACCGGATTCCTGCACTTTAACCGTTTTCATCTTCCATTTCCTCCTCTAATTTGTTTATTGTCTCATAAATGTTCGTCTCATTCAGGCCGAGACGCTGCGCCTTTGTCCACTCACGCAGGCAGGCATTGTATACCCGCTTTGCGCGGGTATCATCCTCGTATCCGAATTCCTGCTGGAAATCGCGCCAGTCCCGGCACGAAATGGCGGATTCACAATCGCTCAGGAAACACCAGAATGCGTTCAAAAGCTGCCATCTTGTGGCGATCTCCTTTGCCGCATTGGATTCCCAGAACTCAAATCTGGTTACCTTCCCTGTCAGTTCAGACTGCACCGTGACGATATGGTTATTCCAATTCTCCGGGTAGTCCGACACATCCCAGGACTTGTGCCAATCCTTATCGCCTTTGTAGATGCTGGTAAGGCGGAATGGGCCGAATGTTGTCTTCATATAAATTCCTCCCCAGACGCAAAACGCCGCCGGAATCCAGATGACTCCGACGGTGAATTTGCAATTTGATTTTCAGTTTGCTGCCTGAATGATGATCTCTTCCTGGCAATAGTCGCTGTCTGTGGTGCAGACAGCAATCCGGATTTCTTCATTCGGGTATTCTTTGCACATTGCTTTCGCCATGCGCATGGCTTCCCGCTTTACGGTGCTGCCGTAGTCGGAAGCATAGTCATCGCCGTGCTGAACGGCATACCAGTTTTTTGTCATAGTGATTCCTCCTTATACCCATTATACAATGCAAATCCAGTTTGGGCAAGAACTAAATTTGCAATTTAATTTTCAAATTCCTGCATCGTTGATGATGGTCATGATCGGGTTGCGCAGGAGCGTGATGTGGATTTTGCCGGCGGTCACGTCCGGCCTCATTGTGACGCACATGACTTCTTTGTACGGATTTTCTCCGTACACCTCCGGGGCAGACAGACGGCACTCCATGAACTGGCTGCCGTCCACGCCACAATCCCGGAATCCGATTCCGAATTGTGCGTTTTCCACAATTCTATCTTCCATTCGGTGAACGATATTGTTAATATCGCACCAAATGTCAGATGCGTAATGCTCGCAATGCTTGTCCGCAGCACGCACCAGCGCTGTGACGATCTGACTGATATCCGCATGCCAGAAGCGTTTTCCACTGGGTGTGATAGCAGTCTCGCCCTCTACTTCGCAGAGAACCGCGGTGTGAACTCCAAACCCGAATCTGATCATGAATATTCCTCCATTTCAAATTTCAAATTCCAATTTCATATTAGGATTGATGTGCAGTATCAATCCGGAATACATAAAATCGGAATGTGTGCATATATGTATATTATGTGTTACTTCCTACGGATACAGTTACAACATGGATCATATTCTCTGATACATGCGAACTCCAGTCCGTTCAGCTTGGCGTAACGTTCCGCCAGCGCCTCTGTCTCAAAGGTCAGAGCACTGGAGCACGTGGCGCGCCCGTAGTCGTAATAGATCGGGCGCAGGCTGTCCACACAGCGGTACTGATCCAGATAGTCACGGGCAACGTAACGGTCGCCCAGAGTGATGACATAGCTCATTTCTCCACCTCCATGACAGGCATGACGGTAGTTACAACGTCATCGGTGACGTCGGACGTGCCGCACGTGTCCAGCAGGGCCACCACAGGGTAGCCAGTGAACAAGGGCACGTCCTTCACACTGTACACGTTGCCGTCCTCTGTGGTGATCTCACAGAGCCAGCCGTCGCCTGTGACGTGGCTGGAGGTGACGACCCCTGTGGTTGTACGGGTGATGTTTTCGGCTGGCGTGAGGGCCAGCAGAGCCGCCAGAGCGGATGCGATGAATCTGACAAGCATATGTGCGCACCTCCTCACATATACTGCGGGTAGTACTCGCCTGTATCACGGTCATAGTGAAACAGGATAAGCGTGATCCCGTAGTCATAGCAATAGTGGATAACCTCAGCAACCGCCACGGTCAGGTCGGACACGAACAGGTGCACGTAATCGTCGGAGGTCTCGACGTAATAATCATCGTAGCTCCACTGGGACGGGCGGACGTGCGTACCCCACTCCAGGTGGGACTCAAAAAAGTCGCTGATCTTCTTGCGCATGCCAGCGATGTCCAACGGATCAATCTCCGCAGGGAAGATGTAGCCCTCAACGGGCACGGAATGATGGCCTTCACACAGGCCAACACGTACAACGGACATATTTATTCCTCCTAATTTTTGGCCCAGCTCTTGCGTTGGACCATATTTTTTGTTATAATGAAGCGAAACGCTCCAATGTATGCGGCAAGCTGCTGCACACATTGCAACGCTGGAGTGCGGGACTGTCTGACCATATGGGCGCACCTGTAGCGTGCCCGGTCGTGGATCTGTGCCTTTATAGACAGCCCCGCTTGCAAACCTGTTCGCGGTAGGCCACGGCCTCGCCCTGTTATCCGGAGACTACCCGGTTCCCAGGCGTTTGGCTGAATTGGGCGCAGTTCGCCCCTCAGCGGGTGCCATGGCTTGCAATCATTGGCGATACGGCATATCACAGCCAGCCGCCCACAGATTGCGGTGGCGCTTGCTTTCCACACCCCTTCATACAGCGATCAGGCGCACAGGCGGGTTGCCAATTCCGGCGTTCCGTTGTCGTGTGCCCTCTATTCCGATGGGCGCACTGGTCCTGTTGCGTGATTGCGCTGTATGAACGGCGCACAAGGCGCAGGTTGTAAGGCTGCACGTTGTACGGCTGCACCACACCGGGAGCGCACCCCTCACCCGGTGATCCAAAATGGGCGCAGTGGTTGCGTCCCAGCGGGCCGGGCTTCTTGGTGTGGTGGTATTGTAATATTGTAGACGTATTGCGTGCAGCGGCTGTGTTTCGTGGAAATTTCCGGGAAATGCCCGAATCTATGCCGAATCGGGCGGGAAAT
>ERZ808278.62-NODE-62-length-92899-cov-694.677782_pt1 | contig 92899 bp, 84 predicted proteins | sample MGYA00521239_ERZ808278 | MGnify/ENA primary metagenome ERZ808278 (study PRJEB31516, sample SAMN03275600) | gut metagenome | biome: mammalia-associated habitat; material: feces | host: Papio cynocephalus | place: Kenya | collected 2012-07-17 ...
TATAATAATATATAATAATATATAATAAATAAATAAATAAATATAAACCTAAACGGAATAGAACGGAATAGCCTAACCCCTAACCCCTTGAATATATCATATCATAAAACGGAATACAAGTCAAATACCCAGCTTTATATTTTCAGAAGTTTTTGAGTGTTATTCAGAATTTGTTCATAAATTTAAAATTGGGATTAGCTGAGTATTTGACTTTTATTTTTTGGTGTGGTATAATATATACAAGATTTAAGATTGATATAAAAAAGAAAAAAAGCGGTATATTTCAACCGCCGTTTTGTTTTAGTGTTTTGGATTAAAGAAGAAGATATCTTTATCTCCTTCAATTGTTCTCCAATTGTTCTCCAATTGATTATTTTTTCAAGTATTTCTATCCACCTGTTATCGCCTACAGGATAAATAATTTTGTTGTGGTAACCGCTTACAACGGCTGTTACAATAGAATTTTCAGTGTGAAAATCAATATTGATAATGTTTAAATTTTCAATATTGTTTAAGATAACTTCTGTTGCCTTTGTAACTTCTGTTGCTGTTGTTGCTGTTATTACCTGTGCATTTGTGTTTAAATTTTTCATAGTTTACTCCATTTCTTCCCGTATTGCCGTTAGGTCAGCATTAAAACTTTAAATATTATCCCCGTTTGTGGTCGATAGGTCAACCCGTTTTTTAAGCGTAACAGATAAATCTTAAGTCAAAGAAATCTCCTGTTTTTGAAATTCCCTTGCTGTCTTTAAGACTTGGACAGCCTGTTACATTGCCAAGGCTTGCCTTGACTTGAACGTTTACGATGCCTTTCTTGACATCGACGTCCATTTCATAGCCGTTTGGACAAGTCCAAGATAGCTTATTTGTTGTGTGGTGGACAAACCACTGGTCAAAATTTTGACCGTATTCTATAAATTCTGTGACGTAACCGTTGACAGATTTATAGATTTTCTTTTTTTGTGTTGCTGTACAATTCTTTTCGACAGCTTCGCAAAAATTTTCTTTATAACTTATAAATTCTTTATAAGTATAAAATTTATTCATTTTTGTAAATTCTTTATTTTTAAGAATATCACAAAAATTAGTTTTTGCTTTAAATGTAAAAGCTATATGATTTTCTTTTACACCTAAAGTGAGAACACCTGCACGAAACAGGCTTGCAGGAGTCATATTACCTGCATATATTCCGTCAGAGTCGTTAGCGTATTCACGGAATACAACTCCTCTGAAATTTTTTTTCAAGAGGCTTTCAACCTCTTTTGCGGTTAAAAGCTGCACACCTTCAGCGGGTATTTGATTAGCCGCTTGCGTATGGCTTTTAATTAGTCCGTTAATATTATCGCACCAATAATAAAAATTGGACTTTTCATCATAGGTGCCAAAATATTGCGTTTTACAAACGCATTTTTTTATATTTGTATACTTTTCAGTATAAAACATTTTGTTCATTTTTTTGTCTAACCTTTCTGCCCCGTGGGCTGTCTTAATTCTTAGATAACCGCTTACACACGCTTTGCGGTTTGTTTGTTTTTACGTGTTGTTGAATTGTCAAGATACTTGCAAGGTCGTTCACGCTGTCACCGTGTTTCCCTTGCCGTGATTATAGTATACCATACCCCCGCCAATATGTCAATACTTTTTTTCAAAAAACTTGCAAAAATGATTGAGTTTGTGAAAGTTGTACAAACAGAAAGGCTTTCAGTTGTATATATTGACTAACTAAAACACTCTATATACCTATTATAATATATACACGTACACACGTATACTATTATATACAAAAAAAGCACTTTACAACGTTGTAAATATCAATTTTATTTTAACGCTTTAATGTGTTAAAATATACATACATACGGGGGTAAAATAGGCTGTACGGCATCTGAGTCTTGATTTTTCGGCGGGACTTGATAACAAATCTTCATAATATAAAATTCATAATATAAAATTCATAATATAAAATCATCCTCCGAAGCTTGATTTTCGGCAGGACTTGATAGGAGGTCTTAAATGTTTAAATTAGATTTTACAATCGAGTCATCTTCGGCTCGTAATCAATTCATATCTCAACACGACTTATCTCATCTCTCTAAAAAAGAACTTGAGCTTTGTGCCAACTACATACTCTGGGGAAAAGACGCTGACGGCACTTCTTCTGTAGACCGCAAAGAAATCGACATCCCCACTCGTTTTAACTCTTATAAACATCGCCACATAGTATCACTTGATGCTCTTTTAGAATCACCAACCTTTGATGAGGCTTCTCTTCTTAATCCTACTGCTTACCGCAACGTCAAACCCACAATCAACAAAGAAAAGGCTTCAACCGTCAAGGGCATGAAATCTCTTTGGAAAACCATCAGCGATTACGAACGTCTCTTACAAAATCCTAAACTCTCTTCTAAACAACGCTATCTTTTAAAGCACCAACTCATCCAACTCCGCAGACAGCAATACTACTTAATGGACAGCATTGAGTCAAAATTGGTCGCTCATAAAAATCTATCAACATTCTATCCTGATGCCACTTCCTCTCACTTATCCTATCAAGTCTTACCACGTGGCATTATGTCCTCAAAAGACGACCCCATCTTCAAACATCCTCGTCTTGACCCACTTCCTTCAAAAGCTCCCGAGCATCAACCTAATGCCTTTGACTTTACAAACTCAATCCATGTTTATCAACTCATCACAAACTACACAGACCTATCTGATTTCATTTCATCTTATCCCGATTCTCCACTCCATAACCTATTATGGACTTTAGACTACTACATAGAACTGGCACATTTATCGCCTCAGCAATCTCTCATAGTGGATTGCAAAAAACAAAAAATGGCGATTAAGGACATTCAGATGACTTTGGAACAAAATCTTGGAATACATCATCAAGAAAACTACATTTCTACTATATGGAATAAGGTGGTCAAGCGAATTTGCAATGCTGCCAATCTTAATTATGATGAATGGCTTTGTAAAGACTACGACAGAGCTTGGAAACGCTGTAGTTGTTGCGGCGAAGAAAAGCTTTGTGACCCACGCAACTTTATGAGAAAAAGAAATTCCACTGACGGCTTCACAAGTCGTTGCAAAGAATGTGAAAGAAAAAAGAGAACAGAGGGAGGGGAGTGAAATGGAGAAGCAATTGATTAAGTACCTCAAAAATTTCAGCATACTGGATTTAATTGGGGCTGCCAACATAGTGGGGGCAAAAGAACCAGAACTAACAAGTAACTCCGAAGATGACTTCATTAACTTTATGGCGGAAATCATAGCGAAGTTCTGTGAGCTACCAAGAAAAGAACGTAAAGCTTTTCTTAAGATGGCGAAGCACATTAGTGAAGACAACGTCATAGAATTTAAAAAACAAGGACTGCCTTCTAATGGAGCTATCTCACATAGAATAGAGGTGAAATAAAAATGGGCAGAATTTGCACGAAATGCGGGCAAGATAAAAGCACAGCTCATTACATTGGCGTTAATTCGCCTTTTTTTAACGGCTGTCTGCCAATCTGTCGTCAATGCCTTTCTAAGAAGATTGAGGAAAGTAAAGGCGACTGGAACACTGTAGACAAAATTTTACAATGGGCGGATGTGCCGTTTGTCCCTGAGAAATGGAAAGAGATTTATGACTCTGAAGGTTCTGATGCCCTTGGAGTCTATATTTCTATATTTAGGCAACGACAATACTCACAACTTGATTGGTCGCAATATCAGAAAGTTTATGAGGAATTGGATGAGAATGACGCTCTTACTAATGTGCTTCCTAAATTGCAGGCTAAACAAGTTAATGAGCTTAGGAAGAAATGGGGGATGCACTACAACGAAGAAGAGCTTGAATACCTTGAGAATCTTCATATAGGATTGACTCAATCTCAAAACATTGTCGGAGCTTTAAATGAGAATCAGGCTTTAATGCTGTGTAAAATTACGCTTGTTATTGAAGAGAAAATCAGAGCTGGAGAAGACTTTTCTAAAGAACTCAAAAGTTATGATGAACTCGCAAAACTTGCTAATCTTACTCCAAAAACAGTTAAAGATTCTGAGGAAATTGAAAGTGTGGGCGAACTTTTCTCTTATGCCGAACTTCACGGTTGGGAAATTGATTACACTTTGCCGCATAATCATGATGAAATTGATTTCCTTGAAAAAAACATTAAGAATTGGAACAGGTATCTTTACACTAATGAAACTGGCGTGGCGGAAGAAATTAAACAAAGAGTTGAGAGTCTTAAAACCGCCGCAAAACTTGAAGGTTCAACTTTTGATGAGAAAGAATTTAAGGAATATCAAGAGAAATTCACTAAAGAAGAGGAGGAATTTAAAGTTGACATTTAATGTTATAGGAGTGATTAAATGGATATTAAGATGCCGAATTATTATCTAAAGAATGTTAATATTGCTCTCAAAAAAACAATCAACAACATTGTCGAAAATGGCAATGGCGAGAAGTTTGAGAAAGGTGCAATAATAACACCTGCAAAATTAAACAAGTTCAAAGATTTATATTTGCATTATATGAACTTTTTTGCTAATTACCCTGACTACTTTATAAAGCTTATCACACCAAGTAATATAAAGTTTAAGTTGTTTGCCTATCAGGTTTACTTTTTAAGACTCTGTTTGCGTTATGCCCGAGTCTTTACTATTGCCTGTCGTGCATTTAGTAAAAGTTTCATTTCTATCTTAGCTTTATACATAATGTGTATATTTAGACCAGGGATTAAATTGTTTATTTGTGCCCCAGGTAAAGCACGAAATAAGATTGTGCCTTGTCACTGCAAAGTGGCTTGAAAATCTATTTAATTGTTGGAACATTATATAAAATACAAATCAACAGCTAATAATGTCTAACGACTATTCTTTAAAAGAAGTAAATCTTTTTATGCGGATTGAAAAAGTAGATGTCTTATTAAGACAGTGATATAGTCTATTCTTATAAGTAATTATAAGTTAATAAAAAGAATCAGCTAAGATAGCTCGAGAAAAAATCATTGAACTATGGAATATTTTCCCTATACTCAAAAAAGAAATTATCGGAGAGGGTAATTTTGGGGGAGATTATGTTAAATTAAGTTTTCGTAACGGGAGTGTTTTTGACGTTGGAACTAACAGCGTCCTTTTATAGAGATATAAAAGAAAAAGTTTTTTAATTGCTGGAAAGCTATAAAGTAATCAGCAGTCAAAGGAGAATTTGTATGAAATATTCTAAAGAAAAATTAGCAAAATAATGGGTATTCTATTTTTTTCAATTTGTTATTTAGATTACAATAATATAGATTCTATATCGATTCAACGACTATCCGATTATGGAGTAATTATTAAAGATAATGAAAATAAAACTATCTAATAAAAGATAAAGATATAGTCTAAAAATGTGTTAGTGCTTTGGACTCTCAACGAGGCGGAAGGCGTAATGCCGGCTTAATAGACGAGGTCAGGGATCACAATGCAGACGACATCTCATCTATCGTATTGCCACTTTTGAATGTATCTCGAAAGCAGAAGAATGGCGTAGAGAATGAATCTGAACCGAAGCAAGTTCAATTATGGATGTCATCAGCTTCTGATAAGAACACTTACTGTTACGATAAAGCAATTGAATTGCTCGAACTTTCAATCTTAAATGCAGACAAGGCACAGATATTTGGTGTGGATTATAGAGTGCCAATGAACGCAGGATTGATTGATAAGAACTTTATAAATGAATTAAAATTGTCACCAACTTTTAATGAATCTGACTTTGCTAAAGAATATATGAGCAGATTTACTGGTACTTCTGAAGAATCTTGGTTTGATTTTGATAAACTTGCTTCTCATAGAATATTGGTAAATCCTGAAACACATGAAAATCTTAGAGAAAACACTGATGCTTATTACATATTTTCAGTGGATATCGCCAGACTCAATTGCCAAACAGTCTGTACTGTTTTAAAAGTATTTCCAAGACCAAACGGCAGTTATTGCAAACTTGTAAATCTTTTTGTTCTCGGAAAAACATTGAGCGAGAAAGTATTTGATAGACAGGTTCTTGAATTAAAACGTCTTATGGCTTTATATAATCCAAGAATGACTGTTATCGATATAAATGGCATTGGTATTTCTTTTGGAGATTTAATGATAAAAGAAACATTTGACCCCGACACAGGACAGTTCTTGCCTGCTTACGGGTTTACTAATAATAAAGATTATTTAGCACGACAGCCACGAAATGCAGTTATGGCACTTTATGGTATTAAAGCTAATGCTCAAATTAACAGTGATATGCACTCAACTCTTTATTCTAAAATATATTCTGGACAATTGGACTTCCTTATCTCAGAAGTAGAAGCTAAGAAAAAACTTATTGCTACTGTAAAAGGACAGAGAATGTCACCTGAAGAAAGAATTAAGAGATTGATGCCGCACGATTTAACTTCTAAATTGATTGCCGAAATTCTCAATTTAAAGTTAAAACCAACAGGTGTCGCAAATCAAATTGCTGTCGAACAGATAAATAAAAGAATGACAAAAGATAAATTCTCAGCTCTTGAAATGGGTGTCTATTATGTTAATTTAATAGACCAAGAAATTATGAGAAAAAATAGAAACAGAGGATTAAATAGAAATTTAACTTTTGTTTCAAAGGGAGGTGGAATGAATGGCAGAAACGCAAGAATCTATTGATAAATTAAAAGAACAGAGGTTGCTTTCTTTTAAAAAGGCAATCAACGGGATGATAGCCACTTCTGAAGGTGCTTATAAGAAATCTGATGCAAAATCGCCTGCTAAGAATCATAGAACCTATACTAAAGCTGAAATCATCAGAATAGTTGATAATGGTTCTCCTGAAGAACAGGCAAAACTATCAGAACACTTCTTTAATACCAATGGCGTATATAAAAGAATTATATTGCATTATGCGACTTTCTTAATGTATTCTTGGGTTGTAATTCCACATTTAAAGAACACTAAAGACAAACTTACTAACAAAAAGTTATCTCAGAAATATTATAACGCTTCTAATTTTGCTAATAACTTTCAGATAGAAAGAAAATGTAGTTTATGGGCAAAAGAAATTCTTGTCAAAGGTGCGTACTATGGTATTATTCACGACAGTGGAGATTATATAGCACTGCAAGATTTACCTTTTGAATATTGTAGAAGCAGATTTAAGAATATGCGTGATGTAGATATAGTAGAATTTAATATGAAATTCTTTGATACAATTACTGATTCTACATTAAGAAAAGAAATATTACAAACATATCCTAAAGTAGTACAGAAAGGATATTATGATTATAAGAACCGAGGTAAAAACTGCTGGATTTATCTTCCAGCAGAACTCGGCATTTATCATACATTCTTTGATGAAAAACCTTTCTTCTTAGACTTGATTCCTTTATTAGATGATTTAGAAGACTATAAAGAAATTGATAAGAGAAGAAATTTATTAAGTTTAAAAAGAGTTATTGTTCAGCAGGTAAAAACAGATGGTATGAATCTTGTATTTGAGCCTGATGAAGCAGAAGAAATGCACAACGGTGTTTTGAATATGCTCAGTGATAATCCTGATACAGATGTTATTACTACTTATAACAATGTTTCTCTTTTAAATTTAAGTGGAAAAGATGATGATAAAACAGAAATTGATTCAGTAATGGATTTAATCTTTAAATCAGCGGGTGTTTCTAAAGAATTGTTCAGTGCTACCACAGAAGCAGGTATTCAATATTCATTAACCAATGATTTATCTTTGATGATGGTTTTAGGGAAGAGATTTGCTAATTTCTTTACTTCATTACTTAATGACAAATTTGGAGATAATAAAATTAGTTTCAATCTTGTTATACTTCCTGTTAGTTATTATACCGCTGATGAATATGCTACAAAGACAAAAGATTTAGCAGCCTTTGGATATAGCTTCATAGCACCTGCTATTACAACGGGCTTAAATCAGAATACTTTAACAGATTTGAAGACTCTTGAAAATGATTTGTTAAAGTTAGGAGATGCTTTAACTCCATTACAATCAACATATACACAATCAAGTAAGCAAATTACTTCAACTAATGCCATCACGGCAAAAGCCAGTAAAGAAGCTACTGAAACGAAAAACGAAGAAGAAGAAAAGGTAGGTGATAATGATAATGCCGATAACACAGACGAAGATTGATGAACAGTATCGACAGCTTGATGTTGTCGTTTGTTCTGAGCCAGAACCTATTTCTACAACACTTTCAAAATGCAGAGTCCGAATTTTTTATAGAGGATTTAATAGGAATCGCACATTTATATCAGATGACTTTGCACAGCAGTTAATCAATTCATTGCCGTATGTACCTATTAAGGGTATATTTAATTATGGTAAAGTAGATTATGAAGATCATGGTATGGATAATACTGATGGTCGTATCTATGGAATTATTGCCGCCAATCCTAATTTTGCTTGGGAAAAACACATTGACCAAGACGGGATTGAACGTGAATATGCTTGTGCTGACGCAATTCTTTTCTCTGCTTTATATCCTGAAGCAAAAATCATAGTTGGTAGTAGACAGTCTATGGAAATCTACTCAGAAACTATGGAAGGATATTGGGATACTTGGGAAGACGGTATGCCTTACTTTAATTTTAAGAAAGGGGAACTTTTAGGATTACAAGTCCTCGGTCAAGATGTTGAACCATGTTTTGAAGGTGCTGCTTTCTATAGTTTAGCTAAAGAGGTAAAAGAATTGGTAGAATATGTCAAATCCTTTAAGGAACAGGAGGAAAAGAAGAATATGGATATAAAAGAAGAAGTTGTTGCAACTCCTGAAACAAATATTGAAGAAGTAGCAACAGAGAATACAGTTACTTCACAGACTGACGAACCTGCTGTAATAGAACAGGTTGAAGAACCAGTGGTAATGCAGGCAGAAGAACCTGTTGTCTCAATACCAGAAGTAGAACAGACTGAAGAACCAGTAGTAACACAGGTAGACGGAGCCGTTGTTGCTGAGGAATCAGAGCCTGTTATTGAAGCTACTATACAGGAATTTGAAAAGAAAGAAGAAGCTTCTGATGAAGAAGAAGATGAAGAGAAAAAAAAGAAAGAAGAGGAAGATGAAAAAGCTAAGAACTCTCTCCTTGAAACAGTTGAATCTCTTAAAACTGAAATTGATGCACTTAAAGCAACTCAGGCTGAATATCAGAAGAAAATTGATGAATTTAATTCCGAAAATGTTAGATTGAACAATGAATTGATAGACATTAAAAATAAGAACGCTGAACTTTCAGAATATAAGTTAGGCGTTGAAACATCTAAAAAAGAAGCTGTTCTTTCTAAATTTGAAGAAATGCTTACTGAAGAACAGTATAATTCATTTAAAGAAGAAATTTCTAAATACACTGAATCAGATTTAGAAAAAGAAATTATAGCTACAATATATCATACAAATCCTAATGCTTTTGCTAAAAAAGAACCAGAATTGATTTATAAAGATAGTAATAAAGATGTTGTTACTGAATCAGGTGTATTAGGACTCTTAAATAGATATAAGAACGGAGGTAATAAATAATGGCAGTTGTAAAATTTGATTGCAAAGGTTTTTCACAGTTTGAACCAAATCAGGTTTGGTTTACAAGAGCAGGTCAGTCAGAATCACAGGTAAAGCTTAATCCTAAAGAATTTGCTTCACACTTTCCTGCACTTCCAGCAGAAACAGATGGTGGACTTATTTATTCTGAAATAGGTACATTCCTTGCTGTAGATAAAACAAGAAATCTCGCTGTAATTCCAGGAGGTCAGTATTATAAAGAAGGTGCTATGCCTGTAGGTATTAACTATTCTTCAGAACATATTTATAATCAGTTTACTCCAGGTCGTAGAAATTATGCTATGGTTTGCGGTGAATTTCTTCCAAGAATAGGTTATCTTTCAAAGGGTGAAAGATTTACAACAAATGGTGTTGTATTTGATACAGCCCTTGTTACTGATGAAGAAGTAGAAAAGACAGATATTATAGCAGTTTCAAAAGCTCTTCACAAGCAGATTTTTGAAGATTCTTTCAAAGACCCAAAGAGCTCTACAAATAAAACATATTATGGCACACTTTCAGCTACAAGTAATGGTAGACTTGTAATAACACAGGCAGCTACACCTCCAGACGCTACTAAGGCAATCGGTGGTATTGTATGTCAGGTAGTTAAAGCATATACAAACGCTGATGGAACACTTTCATTTATGTTCCAGGTACTTAATGCGTAAGAGATAGGAGGTTGAGAAATAATGGCAGATATTAAAGCAATTAAGGATTTAATAGTTTGTGCTTATAAAGGTACAAATCCAGACCCTACAAAATATTCAATGAATGACGTTAAGGAATCAGCAAGTGCAGCTCTTAGAGAAATTGCTGGTAACTACAATGATTATAGAAGAAATAAGCTTGATGTATTTGAAATCGTACAGGAAGCTGCCGATGAAATTCTTCCAGCTTATGTAGAAGACGTTATGGGTACATTCGCTGAAATTAAGCAGGTTCCAAATGGTCAGAAAGCTCAGTTTGTAAGAAAGAGAGGTAGACAGCGTGCAAAGCAGTTTATTACTCAGGTAGGACTTTCAGGTGTTTATGAAGCATTCAGACTTGATTCAGATACATTTGAAGTTGGTGCTCACGCAATTGGCGGTGCGGCTTACATAGACTTTGAAAGATATATTTCAGGTGATGAAGATATCTCAGAATCAATGAGTCTTATTCTTGAAGGCATTCAGGAAGCTATCTTTGGTGAACTTCAGAAAGCACTTATTGCTTCAGTTAACTCAGAAGACAGACCAGCTAAGAATGTTTATGTTGGTGCAGGCTTTGATGCAGATGCAATGGCTCAGCTTTGTGCAGTAGCAAGAGTTTATGGCGGTTCAGCTACAATCTTCGCTGCTCCAGAATTTATTATAGCAATGGGGCCAGATGCAATCGGTCTTCCTATTTACGGACCAAAGACAACTACAGCAGGACAGGGTTATGGTTATGCAACACCGGCTTATGCTCCTGAAGACATTAGTTCAATTCATAATACTGGATTTATCACAATGTTTAGAGGTAACCCGATTGTTCAGCTCCCACAGTCATATACTGATGAAACTAACTCAGTTACAACAATCAATCCAGCACTTGCTTATGTATTCCCAACTGGCGGTGAAAAGGTAGTTAAGGTTGTATTTGAAGGAGATACAATCGTTGATGAATTTAAGAATAGAGATCGTTCAATTGAACTTGAAGCTTACAAGAAGATTGGTGTAGCTATTCTTACAAATCATAACTGGTGTGTATATGAAAATACAGACCTCGAAACAGAAGATTACGCTACAAAGTATCCTGTTCCAAAGGACTAATTAAAATAGAATAATTTAATGGAAAGAGGTGAGTGAGGTTTTCTCACTTGCCTCTTTTTGAGTTTAAAGGAGGAATTTACTTATGGAAAGAATGGTAAAAGTTACAAATATGGTTAATAAGACTGTTGGGGTTAAACTCCCTGAATATGGCATCAATAGAAAATGGGTAAGGAAAGGACAGAGTGTGCCGATTCCTTTTGATGCACTTTCTCAGATGTTGTGGCATAATGGTTTTAGAAACATGATCGACAAAGGTATTCTTTATATAGATAGTATGAAAGACAAGATTGATTTAGGTCTTGAGGAAGAAGGAACAAAAGAACCTACTAATATTATTGCACTCAATGACGCTCAGATACTTAAGCTTCTTAAGGTGGATGATTTTGATACGTTTAAAAGCACTATTGATAAATTGCCTGAAGCTCAGGTTCGTAACGTAGCTAATTATGCTATTACTAATAAAATAGTTGATGTCGAAAAGTGCAATTATATTAAAGATTTAACATATATTGATATACTTAAAAGTATTTCAGATAATAACGCTTTTGAAAAGCTGGATAAGTGATGTAGATGATAACTTTACAAGATGTATATGATGCCTTCTTGTCTAAAGTTAATGATGATGATTGGTCGTCAGCTTATAACGAAGAAGATATAATGTATTTTCTTAAAGACTGGCGTTCAATCTTAAATTCTGCTTTGCCTTATTTTAATTTTCCTAAATGCTCTTTAGAGATAGACGAAAAGAATCAGTGCTTTATAGATGATAGAATGACACAAAGAGAAGTTCAGATTTTAGCCGTTTATATGAAGCAAGAATGGCTTAAAAGAACAATTGATTCTTGGGAAAATATTAAAACTCAGTATGAAGAAAAAGACTTTTCACAAGCTAATTTGCTGAAAGTCTTTATTTCTTTAAGAGAACAGGCAAAAGAAGAAGCATTGATTTTAGAAAGAAAATATTATCGTTCTATAAATAATAGACCATTTAAATATAGTGATATGGCAGGAGGTGGCTCTCATGTTAGGGGACGAGTTCCGAGAAAGCTATAAAGAGAAAATGAAGAATAAATTGTTTGGTCTGTTAAGAGAAAGAGAACGAGGCGGAGAATGGGAAAAATATTTAGATACAATTTTAATAGAATTAGCAGGGTATAATGAAAGTAGTAAAACTATTGAATATTATACCCTTTTTTACAAGCTAAGTATGTTACGTTTCTTGTCTTTTAAATATTATCGTAAAACAATATTTGAGTGTATGAATCTATTTGATAGGGTTGAGGTCAAATGAGTTATTTTGATGAAGTTTATTTAAAAAGAATGAATCAGCACGGAAAAACAAGACAAGAAAGAGTGCAGTATAAAAAGCAGAAAGAGTTTGATGACTTATTTTTAAAACAGACTCAATATCTTGGTTATGTAAAAGAAATAAATCAAGAACCTGTTTCTCAATTTAAATGTTCTGTGCAACCTAATAAATGGAATGAATCACAGAATATTTCTAATGTGCTAATTTCTTTAGATAATGAACCTTTAAAAACTGGTGATATATTGAATATTCATCAAGAAATAGGTAAGGAAGTTTATGATAGGCTATGGCTAATCATTCACGCTACAAAGAATATAACACAAGGCTATCGTTCTTACAAAGTAACTGAATTAGACAGTGAAATTAGTATCAACGATGAATATGGCAATACTATGTATAAGATTCCAACTAAATTTACTACTGCTTTAGAAGTAATGCTTGTAGACTATTATTCTACTAAAAATACAATGTATCGAGAACCAAATAGAGATAGAAAAATCCTAACAAGAGATTTTGGCTTCTTTAAAAAAGATATGTATTTTGAATTTAAAAAGAAAGGCTTCGTCATAACTGGCATTGATGACATTAGTGTTGATGGTGTCGCTGTTCTTTCAATTCAGGAATGGCTTAAAGATAGTCCAGAACCTGTACAATCTCAAGAAATTCTTGTGGGCGAGCAGGATAATTTCTTTCTTAATAATGTTTAAGAGGTGATAGCAATGAAATCTAAAGTAAAATATGGGCAGGAATTAGGTTCTATTACTATAAGACTTGCTCAGCATTTGTTAAAGAACTCTAATCTTTGTAAGCTATTAGTTAATACTGATTTAGAGCCTTTAAGTTCTACTCATGGTGAAATTGAGAATCCTCTTGAACTTTTAAATAAAAATGTATTGGTTATTCCTTATGTAGACCCAAATGACCAAACTACTGAAAGTAAAATAACAATCATTTGTAGTCAAGGTAGTATAGGCAATAATATTGATAACGAATCTTTATTTTTTAGTATTGGCATTTACACACCTTTTAAAAAATGGAGAATAGCAGGAAACGATTTAAGACCTTATGCTATTATGAGCGAAATTAGAAAATCGATTCAAGACGTTAGAATAAACGGCTTGGGAGAAGTTCAATATAATGGATTCTCTTTAGCTAATCTTACTTCTCAAATGGGCGTTTTTACAATGGAGTTTGAAGTTATTGCTTTCTCTTAATGAGATAGAAATAATCAAACAACAGGCGTTCGCTTGCGTTTCAAGTCAATTTAAAAGTATCTGCACTGTTCGCCCATTTACAGTCAGAGAATATTTGGAAATGAATCCTATTACTTATTCTAATTATTTAGGATTGCTTTTAATAAATAAAAAAGAAATCAAACAAATGATTGAAGAAAAATTGAAAACAAAGATAGAAGATGATAGTGAAATTAAACCTTTATCATTTCTTCTTGAGAATGCAGAAGCTAATAATAGCTTTTTTATAGAGTTAACAAACGCTTTCAACACTTTTATAAATGAAGAAGTTCTATTACTTCCTAAAATCCACTCTGTTGTTGTTGGTGATTTTAAGGATAAAAAACTTATAACGGACGAAAATTTTTTTGATTTTCAAGAAATTTTAATGATTCAGAATAGAAAAGAAATTCCTAAGCCACCGCCTGAAAACGAATCGGCAGGACAAAGGAAAATGAGATTGCTTGCTGAAAAAAGAGAAGCAGTTAAAAAGAAACAACAACAAAAAGAAGGCGGAAAAGGAATGGAACTTTCTGAATTATTAGAAGTTGCCACAGTATATGGTATTAGTCTTGATAATTCTATTTATGGTTTTTATCAATTGATAGAACGTTATCGAGCTAAAGAAAAATGGGATAGAGATACCCAGTTCATCATAGCTGGTGCTAAACCAGAAGAATTAAATACCAAATATTGGGGCGAATCTTTGAATGAGAAATAATTTAAGGAGGGAAATAAATGACTACAGATAACCTTTTTGAAAAATATGGTATAAAAGAAGTTGCTGACGTAACTCTTTATCGTATTGAAAAGAAAAAAGAAACATTTGAATCACAGAGAAAAATAGCTTATTCTTCAATTCTCAAAGGTGCTTTATCAACTGCTACTGTATATCCTATGGATTCAGATGGTAAAGGTGAAGAAGAAGGATTTAAAGCTTACGTGTTTAAAGATGCTGATGTTCTTAAACATACTAATTATGATTGTGATGACAAGTATGACGTAAATACAGTATTTTATGCTAACACAGGTGAAACAGCAGTTCCTGCAACAGCGAAGACAGCCCTTGAGAATTATCTTAATGGCAAGGGTAACGGTTCAGTTCTCTTTAAGAGTATTTATAATAAGCTTACTGAAACTGAAATGTCAGAAAGTGAACTTCTCAGAGCTATTAGTTTTGCAGAAGATGTAACAGTTTCACAGCCTGAAACAATTGGTGAAGAATCTTATGTTGCATATGCTACATTTAAGAATCAGAAAGATGCAGGACTTGGAGATGAAGATTCTAAGGAATTTAAGTTTGATGTCCTTGAAGGTTCACAGGTTGTTACAGCTTCAGAAACAAAAACAGTAGGTGCTAATAAGTCAATTACTGTTGAAATTACACTTCCTACAACTTATAAAGCAATTGTAGAAGCTATTTATGACGCAGCAAAAACAGCAGGACTTATTACTGGAGCAGATAAGGATAAATGGATTGACATTGTTCTTGTTGATACAGATAAATCACTTATGACAACAACTCTTGCAGTTCAGAAAATTGCTAAGAAAATTGTTAAAACTTATGCTAAAGTAAAGGTAAATACAGAAATTACAATTACGGAAGACAAGAAAATTGCTGCAAAAGAATATCTTGTAGAAGAAGGACTTTTTGATTCTAAGGGTAATATTAAAAGTCTTATCAATCTTTTAAATGCTCTTGCAGAACAGCAGGATACACCATTTACTATTCTTTATAGTGAAATTAAAGGTAACGAAAAGACAATCCTTGCTAACTTTGAATCATATAAATATTATGAATTTAAAGCTACTGTAAGCGTAAATACAGGTGATCTTGATACAGGTATTTATAGCGATAGACAGAACTCACTTTTTGCTGATCCTAATAAGATTGAAGAAGGCACACATGAATTTGGTTATGTAAATCAGGTTCTTATGCTTTTTGCAAAAAATCAGAATCTTATTGATAAAAAGTGCGTAAGATATAAATTCAAAGACTTAAACGTATTTGGCAATCTTACATTTGATGATAACTTTGCATCAGCTCCTTACTCAACAGATAAGGTTGTAGTTTGCGGTCTTGCAGGTTGCTTTAGTGAAAATCTTTATGATTTTGATGAAATAAATGAAGCTATTAAACAGCTTACAGACACATTTGAAGCAAAGGCTTATGATGTTGTATATAATGATTATGCTGAACTTATTGTAAATGATGAAATGGGTTATTTCCTTCCAGCACAGCTTGGTATTTATGATAAGACACTCAAGAATATGAACTTCTTTACAGCAGATAATACCTACGTAAGCAATGCTGTTAAGGGTGTTGACCTTATACTTAATAATGCTAAGTATACTTGGGGCAATGATGCACATTATAGCATCAACGATGCAATAGATGCTCTCAAACAGAAGAAAAAGACACTTGATAGCGGTTCTGAATCAACTCTTGATGGTGCTAATGCAATCTTTGGTGGCTATAAAGTATCTGATAAGTATATTAAGACACATCCATATAATGACTATGCTGGTGTATACTCATTCTTAGTTGATAATAAGACAATAGGTAATTCTGCTTATAATCTTGAAAGTGTTCTTGAAGCACTTAGCACAATTACTGGAGAAGATACTTATGGTAGAGATATTAAGGTAGTAGATGCAGGTGAAATTTCAAATAGAGCTATTTATGTAAACGTAGACAATAGTGAATTCGCCGCAGCTTCAGCAATTTACCTCCTTCATAATGTAAATGCAAAGACACTTGCTACTGAAACAGATGGTATCTTCGAGTTCTATGATAAGAAGGGTAATAAACTTAATTATCAGGATGTAATCTTTGCTGGTATTGAATATCTTGCTCTTGTAGTTATTGGCGATAAGGGTCTTATCTTTGTTGTTGATAGACATGCTACAAAGAAAGTTGAAAAGACAGCTTGGATGGTAAATGAATCAGGTTATCTTACAGATACACAGGCTAAGAAAGTAGCTGAACATGGACTTATTCATACAATTGATATTGCTCAGAATGACGAAACATTTGAAGCTACTTGCACAGTTGGTTCAATTAAGGTTAAGAAAATAAAGAAAGATGCAATTCATTATGTTCCAGCTCTTTATCTCGACACTCTTAAAATGACATCAATTTCGCAGTCTGCTGAAACAACTGATGCGACAGGTGGCAAGGGTAATGCTAAACTTATTACTTGGGACTATGGTAAAGATATAACTCTTGAAATTCAGGATGCTCTCTTTACACCAGCTTCAATGAGTGCTATTTGGGGTTCATATGAAGGTTCTGATTTTAAATCAGGCGTAAAGGACACACATAGAATTGATAGAATGGAAAAGATTGTTGCTAAACGTTCATTCATCGTTCCATCAGGCAATAGTCTTGGACTTCCGAGTGAATCAGATTTATCAGCACAGGCTGTATATTTTGACCCACATACAATGGAACCATATCAGGACGGTACACCAATTGCTGAAGGCGAAGTTGTTTATAAATGGACACGTTCAATAGCTTATGATAATAATTCAATTGGTAAAACAATTGAAATTTCTGCTGATAAGTTCCCTGGAACATATCGTGTTGTCGGTGAAACATATATTAGAAATAAGACAACAGGTGAAGACCAGCGTTATCAGTTCATTATTCCACAGGCTAAAATGCTTTCAACAGACCAGACAATTAGTCTTGAAGCAGATGGCGACCCAGTTGTATTTGACTTCTCACTTAGTGTTCAGAGACCTGATGATGGTGTAATGATGAAGTTTGTTCAGTATGACGTTGTTGAAAACGAAGAAGAAAATGATGGTTCAACAATGGTTAAGGACACAGAAAACCTTAATCTTCTTGATAGTGCCGAAGTTTATAAAGTAGGTACTACTGAAGACGATAAAGATATAATTGGTGCAACAGAATACTAATAAATGAGGTGAATGTCAGTGAACATATTTGACCAGTATGGTATAAAAGAAGTAGCTGATGTAACTATTTATAGTATCCATAAGAAAGAAGATGGAAGTGGGGACATATATTATGTCCCTGCTTTATATCTTGATACTCTGAAAGTTACGACTACTGAAAAAACTGCCTCTAATGTATGGGCACAGGGCGGCTTAGGTAACTCTCGACTTATTTGTTGGGATTATGGTAAAGAAATCAATTTTTCAATCACTGATGCACTTTGTACTCCTGCAAGTTTAGGATTGTGTTGGGGTGGAATTTTAGGTTCTGATTGGAAAGATGCTCATGTTAAACATACTTATGGTATCTCATATGGTGATGAGAATCCTGTAAAAAGGTTATCAAGATTTGAGAAAGCTTTTTATCCAAGAAATGATAGACAGAATGGTAGTGTAAGTAAATTATTGCCTCATCTTAATGATGATATGATGTTTGAAAAAGAGAACATATTGGGCTTTTCTTCTATCGTTGATGGTACTGAGATAGAAGGCTTTGGATATTGCAAAAACAGACCATATAAATGGAGAATGGCAATTGAATCATCTGTTAAATCAATTGCAATTATTCCTAACAGATTTTTCTCAACTTTAGGAAAACATTACCCTTTGAATATAAAACAGACAGTTGGTATCAATACTCCTTCTGATTCTTTTAAATATGAAATTATTTACAAGAGAGGTTTAGATGATATTACTATTGACCCTCCGAAGGCAATGATTATTTATAACTATGAAATGGAAGACGGTAAGAAGTCAGCTACTTATAGTTATGATGATGAAACTAAATATTCTTCTGATGCTGACCAGCTTAATATGCTTGAAGACGAAAAGAGATTCCCTTATCTCAAGATAAGAGTTGATAACGATGATAATTATACAGCTTATTTTGGTACAGAAGAAGCAATGTGGCTTGAAGACATAAATAAAGCTGAGCTTGAAGGGGAAGAGAATGAAGCCAAATGGTATCAGAATAAATTCGTTGAAACAGAGCAGTTTAAACAGCTTGACTTATGGAATAGATTTGATAGCATAAATGAAATGATTTATTTCTTAATTACTAAATATGAAGACAATATTTGGGAAATTAAGCCTAAACACATAGAACCGGGAATTGGTGGTGTTAAGTCTAATATAATCAGTTCTACTTCATTTAAGAAAGGCTATCGTTTCACCTATAGAATAAAGGATAAAGCAAAGATTAAAACAAATAATGATTCTGCAAAAATTACAAACAGTAATTATGAAGTTGTTTTAAAACATAAGAATGATGATTCTACTTATGATAAGAATTATGGTGTTATTACTTTTAGTGCTAATAAAACATTTAAAGATAGTAAAACAGTTGAATCTCATTTGCTTGATATAATAAATGAAATACTTTCAACTACTTTAAAAATAGATGATGTTATCTTCTCTAATTATTCAGAACCGACAATTGAATATAAAGATAGAGATGAAAACGATATAAGAACAAAAAATAAAGTTGTTGATGAAGCAGGCATTCCTTTTGATAATATAAACGTGGAAGGAGAACCGATTAAGAAAGAAAATAGACTATGGTGTTATATCAATCCTAAGACAATGACTCCTTATGATGACGATTATTGGTTCCATCAGGGACAGCCTTACCTCAAAAAGAGTTTAACTTTAGCACCTAATGAAAAGAATCTTAAAGCTCAGAAAATTACAATTGAAGCAGGTCAATTTCCTGGAATGTATAAAATCGTTGGTGAAACATATATACGTTCAAGAGACACAGGCGAGGATGAACGAGTTCAGATCTCTTTCCCACTTTGTAAAATTAAATCAGACCAGACTTTAACTTTAGAAGCTGAAGGAGATCCAACAACTTTTGCTTTAGATGTTGAAGTTGCTCGTCCAGAAAACGGCATTATGATGGAAATTACAACATATGAAGTTGAAAAGGAAGAAGAATTAAATGAACTCACAGGTAAAAAATATATTAAGGACGGTTCTACAATCGCTCTGAGTGAATAACAGGAGGTGGAGATATGAATATTTTTCAGCAGTATGGTATAAAAGAAGTTGCTGATGTAACACTTTATTCAATTGAATTAGATGAAAATGATGATGAAGTCTATGTTCCTGCTATTTACTTTGATACATTAAAAATATCAACACTTGAAAAAACTGCTCAGCAGACCTCCGCTCGTGGTGGTTTAGGCAATCCAGAATTGATTATCTGGGACTATGGTAAAGAAATAACTGTAACCTTGGAAGACGCTCTTTATTCTCCAGCAAGTCAGGCTATGATGTGGGGAGGTAAGTTATCTACTAAGAAATTATCACTCTATTTATCAAGATTCATTGATTTTGCTGAGCCAAATGAAAAGTCTTCAGGTGCAGTTTTTAATATAGATACATTTCAGAATTTTAAAATAATTCCTGCTTTATTGTCAGCAGATAACAGATTTGATGATGAGGGTAACTATGTTGACCTTTATCCTACCTATGAAGCACAGGCATATATTTGGCTTGTTAGTGGTAGTATAATTACTAATAACGGTAAGAAAAGATGTTATGTAAAAGATGTTATTTTAATCTATGATACCAAAAAGCAGAAATGGTGGTTTGCCGCACCGCCTAATAAAGGTGGCAACTACATAAATGCACAGTATGGTAAAGCTGCTTATGATAACTTTATTTCTCATCAGGAAGAATACGAAGGTAATAGAATTCCTACTTTATATTTATCTGAAACATTATTTATAGATGGACTTCAGAAGAATAATAGAAAGAAATATTCTGAAATAACAGAAGAAGGAGAAATCAATTATCGTTATAGAGTAACCATGCACAATACAGCTAATGATGGAATAGTTCCGCCACAGGAAGTTATTTATCAGATTGACCACGCCATTGATGATACATTTTATCTTGATAGAATGGAGAAATGTCGTGCTACTCAGAGATTTTGCATAGATACTGATACTAATACATTGCACGGAAATTATAGGTACTTGGAACGCTATTCACAAGTTCCTCTTACTGTATTTGTAGACCCAAAAACAATGCAGCCTTATGAACCAAACACTGACGAATATTATAGAACTAATGGTAGTAGAATAACTGGCAATCTTAGAATAATAAAACAGAATGAAATTTATTATAAGTGGACAAGAACAAAAGCGAGAGAAAATATGAGTCTTGGTAAGCAGATAGTAGTAGATGCACAGCACTTCCCTGGTGCTTATAGACTTGTAGGTGAAACTTATTCACGTTCAAGAAAGACAGGACAAGACCAAAGATTCCAGTTCGAAATTCCACTTTGTAAAATGGGTTCTGAAAACAATATTACATTACAGGCAGATGGTGACCCAACAACATTTACAATGACTCTTAAAGTTCTTAGAAGAGAAGATGGAGTTATGATGAAGTTGACTCAGTATGATGTTGAAAATCAGAAATATGGTAAGACAGTAAGTGGCAGTACAAAGATTGTTCCTACTGATACTTTGAATAGAGAAATTGATTTAGATGAACTTGAAAAGAATGAAACTAATTTAAATATTAGCGTTTCTGGTGAAGGCACTAAAGAATCAATTATTGGTTTAGCTATTTCACAGCCAGCAGATGGAGCAGTGTTTGTTGAAGATTCTATTTTGAATAAAGCAGATGGTAAACCTTATGCACTTAACGATATTATAGTAAATAAAGTTACACAGACTAAAAAACCATTAACAATGACTTATAATGATGGTAAAGAAGAAAAGACTATTACCGTTGGTGAAGCTATTACAGATATAAAAGAAGAAAATGTTAAAATTGCAGACTATGAAGCTCAGTTAACATTAGATGAAGAATAAAAAGGGGTGATTTAATGAACATCTTTAAAAAGTATGGTATAAAAGAAGTTGCTGATGTGACTTTCTATTCTATTACTAAAGTTGAAGATGAAGAATTTTATACCCCTGTACTATATTTTGACACCTTAAAGATTTCAGATTTAACTAAAGAATCTGAAGTCGTTACAGCTAATGGTGGCGAAGGTAATAGACGTATTATCTCGTGGAATTGGGGAAGGAGCATTGGTCTTAAATTAGAAGATGCTCTTTTCTCAGAAGCGAGTATGAGTATGTATTGGGGAGGAAGATTACAAGCTAAACTCTCTGACTGGACTTCTGCTATTGTGAAATGTAATGTGGCGAATAAATATGGACGTTTATATTATTCAACAAAAGCTTATCCTTCTCCTGAATTGACAGAAGCTGAATGGGAAATTGTGTTTAGAAATGCTAATAAAGTAAATATAAGTAGCAATGCCCCTTTTGGTAATAAATCTGTTTATTTATATGAAGAAGGTTCTGATAATAAATGGGTAGCTGAAAATAGATATAGACTTCAAAAGAATTATAAAAATAGAAGCTTTGATATTAAAGATTGTTTTGGAATTGAAATATTAAAGACAGGTTATTACTTACAGATAATAGACAATGAGCATAATAGAAATATAATAAAAGAATTATTAGATGACCAAGAGAGAAATGACGCTTATAAAGAAGTTGTTTTTCCTATTGATTGTGATATTATTGATAAAGAAGGAAGAAAGGCTTTGTCTATTATTTTAAAGATTCATGCAAATAGTTCTTATGGAAAAGTGCTGTTTAGCAAGATATGGATAGATAATGAAAACTTTAATGATTTTGAAAAATATATTAACTGGAATTATGAGAACGGCAGTATTAAAGCTTATGTTTCTCTTGATATAAATATCTTAAATGAAATATATGATAGATTATTAAATGTAGTTAAGAATGATAAATGGTGTCCTGCTATGCCACAGTCTATTATTGATAGTATTATAAATGAGATAGACGAACTTAAAAAAATAGGCTACATTCAAACGGATTATTATAAAAGTAAATATATTGACAGAATGGAAAAATGCATTGTTAAAGATAGAAAGGGCTTTGCAATAGACATTAAGAAGCAAAGAGAAAATCTTAGGAAATATTATGAAGATAATCAAGATGAATCCTATACTATTTATTATGATGCACGAACAATGCTTCCTTTCTTTGGCGGAGAAAAATTTGTGATAGATGATTCTTCTGACTTAAATAATATTTATTTTTGTAATGATGATATTGAATTAGATGAAACAGAAGTAGAGCTTATAAAACAAACTTTTGGTAGACCTAATAATGAAGTTGTAGGACAATATTATGCACAATATTTAATTTCTTGTTTAAAGAAAACTAATCTATTATACTATTTATTTGATAATAAGACTTTATTAAAATTAAAAAATAAAATTTCTATTGATAGTGATATAGAAATTGAAGCTATTACAAGTGATTTAGTATTAGACCAAGTTGATGGATTTCAGAATGTAAATTCACGTTTAATAAGAGTCGAAGATGATGGTCTTACAACAAGAATTTACTTGCAGAAACCTATTATAAAGTATCATATAATAAAAAAAGGTAATGATAATCCTAATATTATAAGAATTAAAAAAGGAACTGTTTATTATAAATGGACAAGAACAATTGATGATAAAGATAATATAGACACTTATATAGGAAGGGATTTAGTGATAGATTCTAATACATTCCCTGAAACATATAAAATAGTGGGCGAAACATACATTAGAGAGCAAAAAACGTCAAAAGATAGACGTTATCAATTTACCATCAATTGTGCTAAAGTAAGTCCTTCCACTGATTTAAATTTACAAGCTGAGGGTGACCCAGTTGTATTCTCAATGGATATTGACGTATTAAATCCAAAAAGTAATGTAATGATTCAATTAGTTGAATTTGATGTTGAAGAAGATAAATGGGAAGGTGGAACAAGAATAGTTCCTAAAAATGATAAGAGAAGTTTTACGCCTATTATGCCGATTTATGAAGAAACGGTTGAAAATAACAATGAAATATATTAACAGGAGGTGAAAGAGTTTGAATTTATTTCAGAAGTATGGTATAAAAGAAGTTGCTGATGTTGTTTTTTATTCTATGAAAGAAGTTGGCGATGAAATTATTGAAACACCTGTTTTATATCTTGATACTTTGAAAGTTTCAACTCTTGAAAAAACAGCTTCGAGTGCTTTTGCACAAGGTGGTTTGAAAAATAAGAAGTTGATTAAATGGAATTTTGGTAAAGATATAAAGCTTACTCTTGAAGATGCTCTATTCTCTCCTGCAAGTATGAGTATGATTTGGGGCGGCAAATTACAGAGTAAACTTGGAACTCTCACTGATATTATAGCTAAAATAAATTATGCTAACATTTATGGTAAATTAAGATATTCAACAAAAGCTTATCCATCACCTTCATTAACTGATGATGAATGGGAAATTGTTTTTAAGATTTTAAATAAAGAGATAGGCGAAGGTTATGAATATATAGTTGATAATGAAATTCCTTCTAAAATGACTGAAAAGAATAAAAACTATTGGATAAAGAGATATTACAGTCGTCCGACAGAATTGATTGATAATGATGAAAATATTTATACCTATGACTATGATAAAAAGAACGGCTATACTATTGAAAAAGAAAGTTATTTAAATATTCCTGAAACAAGTGGAGAAAAGAATGACTTTATAAAGAATTATTATACAGATTCTAATACAGGAGAAAAGAAAATAATCAATCCAACTATTTATGCAAACAAAGCAATGCCTGAATATGTCGCTTTTAATTTAAGACAGCTTATCAATGAACTTTCAGATATTGGAGAAATTGAAACATCAATTGGTGATACAGAAGTTGTTGATAGAATGGAAAAATGCATTGTTAAGGATAGAAATGGATTAGAAATTTCTACAAAGAAACAGTTAGATAATTTATTTAGATATTATAGTAATGATAGAAGTTCCTCCTACACTATTTATTATGATGCGAAAACAATGTTACCATTATTGCATGTTGAAAATGATAAAATCATAAAAGAAAATTATACAAGACCAATTATAAGACCAGACCTCTTTGTGGTTGGAACAGCTAATTTTCCTGCTGAATTTTTACAGTTAGGTGGATATACAGAACAGAATGGTGACGTTTCAATTACTGACCAAATTATTTATAATAAAATGGTACAGGCTTTAGTTACAAGTCCTGATGTAAACGATTTTGAATTCGTATATAATCCTGATACTCAGAAATATGATTGCTTATCACCAATTATAGGTTATACTCAGCACCTTTCAAGAGCAATTGGCGAATATGTATATTATAATACTTATGGAACTCTGAATACAGATATTACAAGAAATAATATATTGCATTTAAGTATTACAAGTGGCGTGCAGTTAACAGGTTATTTTGAAGGACAGGATAAATTTAAAATTAAACACGGTACAGTTTATTATAAATGGACACGAACAGTTAAATATAAAGAAGATAATGATGATGGTATTTTAGGAAGAGTATTTACAATTGATTCAGATACATTCCCTGCCGACTATAAAATAGTAGGTGAAACTTATATTAGAAATCAGAAGACTTTAAAAGACCAGCGTTACCAGTTCACTATATATAGAGCTAATGTATCTTCTGATACCTCTATTACTTTACAGGCTGAAGGTGATCCAACAACATTCTCTATGTCAATTGATGTTTTAAGTCCTGAAAATGATATTCAAATGGAATTAAAACAGTTAGACGTTGAAGAAGATAAATGGGAAGGTGGAACAAGAATAGTTCCTCAGAGAGCAAAATATTCTTACACTCCAGCCTATATCGATTACAATATTGTTGTTCCTGACGATAATAACGAAATATATTGATTTTACAAAGACAGGTACTTTTGTATCTGTCTTTTTTTTATAGATTGATAAAGATTAAAAAACACATATTATTATAGAAAAGAGGTGATTATTTTGAATGATAATTTCTCTGGAATTAAAGAGATGTATGATGTTTGTATCAGAACTAACGAACCTTTAATAATAGAAGGTAGAAAGTTTGATATAAATGAAACAATTCTGCAATTTAAATCGGCAGAATTATGTACTTTTAAACAAAATATAGATAATACAACTGCTAATGGTGGTTATTTAAATTCTCCACTTGTCTTTTGGCAAGAGGACAGACAGATTGATTTTGCGATAACTCATGGTGTTTTATCTCCAGTGAGCTGGTCAATTTTATCTAATTCTAACCTATATGAAAAGAAAAATAAATCAATTGGCTATAACGAAGAAGTTCAATGTGTTTTTGATGAGAATAAATGTTACGCCAATTTAAAATATATTCCAAATACTAATAATGAAAAATATGGTGTGCAGGGTAATCCATACAACGAACCCTTACCTTTAGGAAGAAGAGAAGAAATTCCATTAAAACCTTTACCACCTGATAAAGAAAAATATATTTTTTGTTATGATTTGGATACGGGAGCAAAGATTTTAAATTTTCAATTGTTAGGTAATAGAATTTATTTTTTAGCTCCGCATAAACGAATTTATGTTGATTATACATTCTATGAGAGTAATGTAAAACAACTTGACTTAGGTAGTAGATTAAGTAATAGTTTTCTTAGATTAACAGGGAAAATGAGTTTAAAGGACGAAGAAACAGGAAAGGTTTCTACGGTTATTTTAGAGATACCAAAAATTAAGTTATCCTCCAGTTTATCTGCACAGTTGGGAAGAAGTAGTGCTAACTCTATTGTTAGTGACTTTTCTTTCACGGGTTATCCAGATGAAAATTTGAGAAGAGATAAAAGGCACACTTGTACTATTACCTTTTTAAATGATGAATTAACAGGGGAATACATATAAGGCGGTATCTTGATTGATACCGCTTTTTGTTTTATAAGGAGGTGAAAGAATGGATTTTTATACAAGAGTTGCGGAATATATTTATCCAAGAAGTAAAGGCAAAGGTAAAATTATAAACCCTTATGGTTTTGATACTAAAATTGATAACCTATATCCTAATTATCAATTCTATGATGTTGATGTTAATTCAATTAGATTAGGTATTATGGAAAAATATTATCCAAAATATTATTTAAGAAGATATAAAATATTTCAAAATAAAGCAGGAAAAGCTTATGATAGAATGAGTAATAAGTTAGAAAATATGGTTGAACAAAAGAAAAACAGCGGACAAAGTTTAATAGATACTTTACAAAGAAGAAGAAATAAAGCTTTTAAAGATGAATGCAGTTTACTATCAGATAGACTCGCAAGACGATATAAAAAAGAATGCCAAACTATTGACAGAAGAGTTAAATTTTGGACAGAAATGATATTATATAATAATCAAGGTACTAATAAAAAAGAAGCTGAATATGATGAAAATACTATTGTTTCAATTTTTGCTCAATTGATTATAACTGATGATTTTTTTAATAGTACAAGAAAAACTTTTGTAGGCAACAAAATTCTTTCAATCTCTAAAATGAAAGGCAGTAGCTTAAGGCGTTTGATTACTACAAAAGGTGTTAAAAAAGATTTACAAGAAAGTGAACGAAAAATAATAGAAGCTTTAGCTAATGGATATTCAGATGCTTTGTTAAAAGAAATTAGTTATACAGGACAAGAAACTATACAATCTTATATATCTAATTTAATTATAGAAGAATTAAATAAAGGTGTTAAAGAAGGATTATTTTATAGCGTTAAAAAAGGCAATATGCGAAGTTCTAAAAAAAGTATTCAAGGCTTTAAAAGCGATTTTAAAAAAGTTATGGAAAGAGTTGAAAAAAGTTTATTGAGTGAAATTCAGCAAGGGAAAATATTTAAAATAGATAAGAATAACGCACCTGTTTTTAAAGTGTCAGCAAAATTAGATGATAATATGGGCGAGTTCTTTACAACTCAATTTACAATATCAGGACTGTCTTTTAAAGAAACAGGTATAGATGAAAAAGATTTAAATAACATTGTAAACATATTTGTTAAGAGTTGTAAAAGATATGTGCAAAGTTTAAGTTTTAATACTACAATAAAAATACGAGGGAAAAAGGTTAAATTGCAAGATGCGTATAGCGAAGATATTACTTTAAAAGAACAATTGGAATGGTTTGTAACAGGTGGATTTTTACACGCAAACTTAATAAGTTGTTTAACTAATTATTTTCTTAAAACAAAAAGTGCTTATGGCTTTATGAAGAATGGTTATTTTAGTAACGCCTCATACAAAGGAATGTTAGCTGAATTATCGACAGCTTTGTTGTTAACTGTAAAAGGAGCAAATAATGTTAGAATATCGGGCAATAAACATTTTACAAGAAATGACAAGATTATTTCTAAAAGTGCAACAGATATTACCGCCGATAGTTTTAAGATTGATAGGTCTGGCAATTTAGCAACGAACAGTGAAGGACATCAAATAAACTTTCAGATAAAGAACTTAGAAAGTCAAAAAGATATTGTTGCGGTTGGTGCTAAAAAGCAAACGTCATCGATATTCTCTCCTCAAATATTTACTTATTTTACAGAAGAGCAAGTTTATTTAATGCGTTTTATTATAGCAAACTATAAGTATGTTGGTGAAGTACTTAATAAAGTTTCTTCTTTAATTGAACCTAAACAGTTAAAAAGAGATTTTACAATTTTGGCATATAAAAATATTACTAATTTTTTAAGAGTAGACTCAATTCTTGAAAACACATATAATACTTTTTTTGTAATAAATGGATTATATTTTCCTTGTTCTGCTATTTACGATTTATTGATACAACAATTACAAGATGCCTTAGAAGGTTCAAATTATTCTGAAAAAAATGCACTAATTGAACCTATTATGAAAAAGAACCCAGATTATAGAAAATATGATGAATTAGGTGACGTATGGATGGATTTAAAAGAAAAAGGAGATAAATATTTATTGACTAAAAATAGTTTTGGTATAGATAAAATAAGAGCAAAAAGTATTGGCGTTCGATTTAAATTTAAAGGTATTTCAATAGATTTAAAAGATTTAATATAAGAGGTGGTAATTAAATGGCAAAGAAACAAGATGATATTGTTGTTAATCTTCGAGCAAATGCAACTGATTTAATAAATAATTTAGAAAAAGTTAAGAATGAATTAGAGAAGACAACCAAATTAAAAAATACTCAATCTCTTGAAAAAGGTTTTGATAGTTTAAATTCACAAGTAAAGAAATTTATGAATACTTTGAACCAACCAATGGACTCAAAGAATTTAACTACTGCTTTAAAGCAATTACAGGCAATTCAAGAGCAGGCTAATAAGTTTTCTAAATCTATGTCTTTCTTATCAAAAGATAATAAAACAGTAGCTTTTGACATTGACTCCATAAGAGATTTTGATGATGTTATCATACAATCTCAATTAGATATTAAAAGAATGTCACAGGAATTAAAAACTGTTAGAGATGAAATAAAAAAGACTGCGAAAGAATTAAATAGTTTTGATAGAAATAAAGTTTTAGACCAGACCCTTGATAAAAAGAACGTAAAAACAAGTGATTATAAAACTGCAAAAAATGAAGCAAGACAATCTAATATTGTTGAAGCTTCTCAAAGATTAGCTGAAAATGAAGCTGTTAAATCTCAAATATCTGGAATAGAAGCTCACAACAAAAGAATGGAAGCTAATATAAAAGTAAGTGAAAAGAAAATTGCTAACTGGCAAGTTGAAATTCAAGAATTAGAAAATCAAATTGCTGATATAACAAAAAATAGTGTTGATCCTAAAAGAACAAAAGCTCAACAAACTGTTGAAAAATATGAAACATCTATTGATAACAAGTATTCACAGCCAAAATCACAAATTTTTTCTTTTTTAAAAGGAAGAGAGCAGGACACTCTTGAAAATTTAGATTATTTAAAAGAACAGCTTGAAGAAGCAAAGGAATACGGTTTACCTGAAACAGACGAAGGATATACAAATCTTATACGAGATATAGAAGAAGAAAAAAGAGTGTTAGAAGAAACTCAAAAAGAGCAAGAGAAATATTTAAAAGCTGAAAAAGAATATCTTGAAGCAAAAAAATATCTTGCCGAAAACACGGGTTTATCAGATGAAGAACTTGCTCAAATTAAATCTTTAAAAAAATCAGCAGCGAGTAAAAAAGGTGCTATAACTAAAAAAGAGAAATACATTGAAACTCAGCAAAGATTCTCAGCAATAAATACAGGGCAGATAGAACAATTAAAAACTCAGCTTATTCCAGGAACAAAAACTGATTTAAATAAAGTTAAAAGTTTCTTTGAAAAACTTAATATTTCTATATCAGAAGCCGAAGCAAGTGATCCTGAATTAGTTTTTGATAAAATTAAAATTTTCTTTAATGAAATTGAATCAGAAGTTAGTCAAGCTGAAAAGAAAATTAAAGGTTCTCTTGAAGACATTTTATTAAACGCACAAATTGAAGAAGAAGACCTCACAAAAAATATAACTAAAACTCAAGAAGCTATGAATGCTAAAGTAGCTGAAAAAGGGACTTATATGAGTGGAGTTATAGGCGAAAGAAAAGCGACCACAGAAGAAGGTTTAAAATCAATTCCTAACAATATGCAAAGTCTTGAAGACCAGGAGCTTGTATTAAGGAATCTTATAGACGATGAAAAGAAAAGAGAAAAATTAGAAGAAGAAGCCGCAAAAGCAATTAAAAATCAAAACAAACAATATAAGAATGTTGAAAACTCTGTTACAAAAGTCGTAGATAGATTAAATAATGCATTTAATAGAAGCGTTAGCAATTTTGGTGGTTTCTATGCTCTAAGAGCTGCTGTTATTGATATTGAAAATACTTTAAAGGAATTGGATGATAGCTTTTTGTCAATCGCAGCAGTATCAGATTATTCAATGTCTGATATGTGGGAAAAATATTCAGATTATTCTAAATTGGCTAATGAAGTAGGACAGTCAACTAAAGATACTATTGAAACATCGGCTTTATGGATTCAGCAAGGTAAAGAATTTGATGAGGCTATGGAACTTACTGAACACACTATTAAACTTGCCACAATTTCTGGTCAGAACTTTTCGACAGTCACGCAACAGATGACATCAGCCTTACAAGGCTTTAAACTTGAAGCTTCAGAAGCCGGAACAGTTACTGATGTATTTTCAGAATTAGCAGCAAAAGCCGCTGCGGATGTTGATGGTATTGCTAATGCCGTTGCTAAAGTAGGTTCTCTTGCTTATACATCAGGTATGGATTTACAGACAACTTCAGCTATGTTAACTGAAATGATTGAATCCACGCAGGAAGCTCCTTGTAAAATGAAACAATTTTTTAATCATGAAATGTTTCATTTTAATAGGGTAGATAATAAGGAATTATTATTTTAAACAATATAGAATTATGGGAAACTCTATTAAAGACAACTCATAGCCTATTATAAGGTTTAACGACTATCGGAGATTAGCACCGATAACCTTTAAGTAAAGGTGAAGTAATATAATCCTATTAAGGATAAGATATAGTCTGTTCTATAAAGAAATTTATAGTTTAAATAGGAATAAAAGTAGCGTTTTATTCTAAACACAAAAGGAAACAATTGGTACTTCTATGAGAACTATTCTCGGACGTTTGACACAGATTAAAACAGGTGTAAGCGATTTATCAGAAGAAGAATTACAAGATTTAGACTTCAACAAAGTAGATACCGCTTTAAAGTCTGTTGGTTTGTCATTAAAAGATACCAATGGACAAATTAGAGATGCAGATGACATTTTGTTTGATGTTGCTAAAAAATGGGAAAATCTTGATTCAAATACTCAGCATTATTTAGCTACACAAATGGCTGGCACACAACAGCAGTCACGTTTTATTGCCTTAATGAATGGCTATAATAGAACAGTTGAATTACAGTCTATTGCTTATAACTCAGCAGGTAAAGCAAGTGAAAACTTCTCTAAAGTACAGGATACTTTATCATATAGTATAAATCAGACTAAGAATAACATGGAACAGTTAAAGACAAGTATTCTTTCAAGTAAGTCTTTAAAGAGCGTTTTTGATATGTTTAATAATTTCTTGTCAGGTTTGATAGAAGTTGGTGGTTCACAAGTTATTGCATCTTTTGTGTCAGAACTTATGACAGCAAAAAGTGTTCTTACACAAATAAGAAATTTCTCTTTAAAACAAGGCAGTTCTGAATTAGCCAATGCAGGACAAACTATTTATCAATGGATTCATAAAGGTGCGACAGAATTAGCAATGGCTTCGTCAGGAAGTTCAATTACTTCTGGCGGTGGAATTGCAAAAGGGACTAAAAGTGGAGTAAAAGGAAAGGCTTCTTCTCTTTTAAAATCATCTTCGTTCCGTTCTTTAGGACTCTCTTTAGTAGGTAGTGTTGTTAGCAATATTGCAAACGTTAATGCTTTAGGTAAAGGCAATAAACAAGCTTCTGCAATTACTACAATGGGCTCTATGATAGGTTCGGCAGTTTCTATAATTCCAGGCTGGGGACAAATTGCAGGTGGCATAATACAGCTTGCAAGCTCAGGGATTGGTGCTGTTGTAGGACATTTTGAAGAACAGTCAAGAGAATTAAAGAAGAAAGAACAACAGTTGATGCAAGCTAATGAGAACATTAACGATTATATTAGTACTACTACACAAGATTTAGCTGATTCTGTAAGTAAAGTAAAATCTTCTCGTTCTTCATATTCTACTTTTAAATCTAAATCCGAAAGATACCAAGAATTGGCAGGACAGGGATTTTTAACTTCAGATGAACAGACAGAAATGTCAACACTTTTCTCTGAATTAAAAGATAATTATGCGGACTATGTAACAGTAGTTGATGAAAATAATTTTTTGCTTGAATTAAATTCAGGAGCTTTAGAGAAATTAAAGGAATCAACTGACGAAGTTATCAAACAGAATCAAGCTGATATTAAAAGGGATGCTATCGGTTTAGTAACATCTTATAGTAGACAGATTGATACTGATAGAGAAATAAGTAATAAAATCGCTAAAGAGGTTGCTGATACTTCAATAGATGAGGGCACTTCGAAGAGATATTTATATCAATATAGTGCTGGCGGAGGTAAGTTCCAAAGCTACGTAGAGTCATTATCTGAAAAAACTCAAGAAGCAATTTATCCATTACTTGAAAAAGAATTTCCTGACTTAGAAAGTAATTTTTCTAATTTAAATGAAGTTCTTGCAGAAACGCCTAATAAAGTTGAAAAGCTTTCTGAGATTATTAGCCAAGTAACAGATGATTTAAATAATGATAAAGAAATTCAGAAAGCATTGGATAAGAGTGAGGCTGCTTACATTCAGACTTTGGGCTCTGAGCATGTTTCTTCAGCTATGGCAGAGGCGATAGCTAAAGGTGTAAATTCTACAATAAGTAAAAAGACTCAGAATTATACCGAGGATGAATTTTCTAAAAATCCAGCTAAATATTTGAACGGCGATTTCAATGCAACAAGAGCGGTTCAAACTTTAGTTAATAAAGGGATAGGACTTCAAACAATAAAAGGCTATACAGCTTCTGAATTGATGGAAGGATTAGATGATAATAAAGAATATTATGATGCCTTAGTTGCTCAATTAAAATCAGCAATGCCTGATTTAGAAATAGATTCAGCAACAAAAGAACAAATGGAAAAAGCTTGGACTCAAATGATTGCCAATGCTAATATTGATATTTCTGTTGAAAAAGCAGGTGAACTTATTCAGAAAATTACTGATGGCTTAGAATCAGAAAATGAAGAAGTTAAAGAAAAAGCAACGAAAGCAGATGCTATCCTCAATCAAATAGAAAATTCAGGCGATTTAACTGTTAAGCAAATAGGCGACCTTTGGGACAAACTTTATTCAATGTATTCTTCAGCAGGCATAAAAGTTAATGCTATTAAGAAAGAATACACGCAAGAAACAGTTAAAAAAGAAAAAGAATTATCTGGTATATTTGGAAGTAACAAAAACATCTTTGCAGATTATACTCAATCTGAAATCAATAATCTTTATACTATTTTTACTCAAAAACTTGGAACGACTTCAAAAGCTCAGCAATCTGAAATGGCTAAAATCATTGACGAATCAGTTGACGGAATTAGTAATGAACAAAGGCAAGGCTTATTAGATATATTTAGTGACATTGATTTAACTAAAGGCTATTCAACTCTCGAAAAGCAAGTTAACACTTGGGCTAATGCTTTAGAAGAATATGGTTGGGATTATCAATCAGCTTGTGAAGTTTTAGAGAACTATATATTAAAAGGAACTTCAAATCTTATTAAAGGATTTAAGAATGTTTCTGATTTAAAAGTTAGTATTGAAAATTCAGTATCTGCCGTTGATAGTATAATAAGTGATTCAAAAGATATAAATGACATAGTTCAAGCTTATAATAAAGGTGAAACAATTACTGCTGATAACTTAGGTAATTTATTAAAAGCAGGAATGGGTTCGGCATACACTTCATCGGGTAAAATTGACACTAAAGCATTACAAACTTCCTTTATCAATAGAATTTCTCAACAGTATGCTTCTTTATTTGGACAATCTTTAGGTACTCAACAGAATTTAGACGTTCTCAAAAAGTATCAAAAGACAAATATGAACGCCACAACTCTTTCTCAAATTCAAACGGCTTTAGCCTCTGATAATCCTCAAGAAGCTATTGCAAAAATAAAGTCAAGCCAATCAAGAGAGTTGGCAACAGCATTACTTAATTCGGGTACAGACACTTCTAATCTTTCAACATCAACCTACAAGAACATAATTCAAACTGCTGCAAAATCGGCTTCTGACACTATTGCTGAATGGAACTCTGAACAACCAGCTTTAAAAGATTATTATACGAAGTCAATGATGGAAGCCTTAACGGGATATTCTTCTAAAGATGATATTCAGAATGCCATTGATGATTTAAAGAAAAGCATTGACGATGCGGAAAAATCAGTTAGAGATGCTAAAAAGTCTTTAGATAATGCACAGAAATCTTATGATGAGGCTTTATATGGTTCAAAGTATCGTGATAATCCATTAGGCGACAGCTATGAATATGATTTAAAAATTCAGCGTTCAAGTGATAAAGTTTCAGAATTTTCTACTAAAATAGGTAATGCTACAGACAGTTTAGGAAACTTTGTTGATAAAGCAGAAGCACTAAACAACTGGGCAGAATATATTTCAGCACAACAGGAAAGTGTTGATTTATATAGTGCTAAGAATCAAGTTTTAGATATTAGAAAGAATGGCATTCAAAATGTATTACAAAGTAGAATCGGCAATTTGCTAAGCTATGACGAACAGGGCAATATGTGGCTTGATGATTACGCCTTAACTCAATTAAAAACTAATGATGCTTGGGTTAATGAATATGCCGATCTATATAAAGAATACCAAGAAATAATTGATACTCAAAAAGAATATTCAAACAAAATAGATGAAGTTAATCAGTCTATTATAGAATTAAAGAAAACAGCCTTAAATAATTATCTTTCAGCAGCTCAAAGTGTTGGGGATATATTTAAGCAGCAAGATGATAAACAGATTGAACAGACTAAAGAAAAATATAGTGCCTTGAAAGAAGCAGATGATGACTATTTGTCTGCCTTAGAAGATTCAATCAATAAACAAAAATCCTTAAGAGATACTGAAAACAAATATGAAAGTTTAGCTACTCAAGAAAAGAAATTATCATTATTGCAAAGAGATACTTCGGGTGCTAATAGAGTGTCTACAGCTCAATTAGAAAAAGAAGTTAAGGAATCAAGACAAGATTTACTTGACGATGAAATTTCTAATGCTTTAGATAATCTTAAAGAATGGTATTCGAAACAGCAAGAACAGTGGGATAAAGAAACTGAACTTCTTAGTGAAATTTCAGATAATACTAATTACACTAAAATAGGACAAGATTGGTTAGCCTCGGCACAATTGAATCCTGAAGAGGCTATTGCTCAATTACAAGAAATGACTGATGGCTATGAACAAATGACAACAGAACAGGTTCAGCAATTATATAATACTTACGCTGAATACATATCACAAGCTAATAATTATTCTGCAAGTCTTAATGCCGAAACAGTTTCTGCCAATGCTGAAAATATTGCTAATATAATAAATACAACAGGAGAAACATTAACTACTTCTGTTGCTACAAAAATGGCACAGGTTGACCAATCTGTTAATGATGCTATAAAAGATGCTACAGATGCCTTAGCTGATGCTAATGAAGCTTATAAAGAAGCACAGGAAACTTATGCAGATACTTTAGATAAAAATAAAACGCAGATTGAAAATCTTGAACAAATTTTAGGAACTTGGGATACGACAATGAAAAATGCAACTACAACAGTTTCTAAAATGATAGAAGAATTAAACAAAGCTTCTTCTATCCCTGAATATGAAGGAGAAGAATCGACTTCTAAATATCAGCAGACTTGGAATGGTAAAGCATTAACAGAAGAACAAGAACATAATATGGCAGCTTCAAAAGGTAAAGCTTTAGCTACTCAAAGAATTGAACAAAATAAGAATGAAATGAATGAAACTTTAAAGCAGGCTAAAGCTGTTAGTAAACTAAGTGCAAAAGAACGCTTAGATTATCCTTATAGCTGGAGTGATGGCAAGAATCGTTATTACTTTAAGACAGAGGATGAATTAAAGAAAACAATTGATTCTGCAAGAAGATTAGGTGTAATTACTTCGAAACAAGGCAATATGTATAAGAATGAAGGCAATAAAGTTGCTCAGAAATTCTATCAAAAATATGCATCAGGTGGTTTAGTAGACTATACGGGTCCAGCTTGGGTTGATGGTACTAAATCAAAGCCTGAAGCTTTCTTATCCGCAGAAGACACTTATAGAATAGGAAAGGCAGCACAAGTTCTTAGTAATATTCCAGCTTTTAATCCTTCTAACGAAAGTTCGGTAGATTCTCTTAACAGCCAATCTTTTGGAGATACATCAATAGAAATCAACATAAATGTAGATAGTATTTCAAGCGATTATGACGTAGACCAAATGATAGACAGAATGAAGAATGAAATTACGACCGCTGCTAATTATAAAGGTTCTAATGTTATTTTAAGAAAATAATTTGACTTTTTATTTACGATATGATATAATATAATAGAGATTAAAAAGAGAACTCTCATTTGAGTTCTCTTTTCTTTTAGAAAGAGGTGAAATAAATGGATTATTCAGGATTTAGATTTGGCAACGTACATTCTAAAGATTTAGGATTGCTTGTTGTAAGTTCAAGTGATAGATATGATAAGAATTTATTGCCAAATCCAACTGATTATTCTGCTGAAATTCCAGGCTCTGATGGACAATATTATTATGGTTCAACTTATGCTAATAGAGAATTCACATTGGATGTGGCTTTTGATAGTGTTGATGAAAAGACTTGGAGAAGAATTAGTCAGCTATTTGCTACTGATAAATTACAGGATTTAGTATTCGATGAGTTACCTTATAAAACTTATAGAGCTAAATTAAGTTCAAAACCTGAATTTAAAGTTATTGGTTTTTATGATAAAGATACAAAGAAAAGAATTTATAAAGGCGAAGGCACTTTAAATTTTATTTGTTATTTTCCTTATGCTTATGGTTTTAATAAATATGTTGTAAGAGCTGCTGATTATTATAAAACTACTTATCCTGAAAAAATAATAACAGAATACTATGAAAAAGAAAATTTAGGGAGACCGCTTCCTGAATTGATTAAGGGGCATTACAATGTTAAAGAAAATAATAATCGCCCTTGGAAAGGTGGGTATCCTACAATTGAACAGGTTCAAGCAGGTGAATTATTCTTTGATACTCCTGATGGCAAGAAAAGTTTAATTGATGTCAGAAATTATTGGGACAATGTACCTCTCTGGGAAGACACTGCTAAATTATTAACAACACCAACTTTAGATTATGAACAAGAACTTATGTTTATGCCACAATTTTCTAAAGTAAATTTTATGAATCTTGACACAGGTTTTTATAAAGATAATGATGTTATGGGTTCTCGTTTATTAGTTTATAATCCAGGTGATATTGCAGTTGATTGGGAACTAAAACTTGATGTTAATAAAAGAGGCTTTTGGACAGGAAGAGGTGGAAACAATTTTAGAGTTCAGCGTTTTAATGTTGAAAGATTAACAATTCCACAGGCTGTTGAATGGACTAATTTAAGAACAGTTATTCCTGAAGAAGATGCACCATATAAATTCGGTGATAAGTATTTTAAATTAGCTAATATAGAAGAAAATGATGATGCTTTAAAAAATCTTTCTGATAAAATAAATAAGGAATGGAAAGAGGGCAATTATAATTATTATAAAGAAGATGGCACTTGGTATAAGAAAGGCACCGAAGCCAATGCTAATAAAGTAGCTTATAATCTTAATTTAAGACAAGCTTCTTTTAATGAAATTTTAGATAGTGCTAATACTGATTTAACTAATCTTGATTTCGCACATCCTCATCATTGTTATATAGCTGAACCTATTCCTAAGGAAAGATTAGGGCATTATATTAAATTATTTTATTGGCAGACAGAACATTTATCTCAGAAAAAAGACAAGGGTTATTTAAACAACAATGTTACATTGTCTTTTGAAGACGGCATAAAATTCGCTAATAGGTATGACGAACTTTATTCTTTATGTATTGATGAGGAAGAAAAAGAAGAACTTTATTGGAAAACTTTAAGGGAAGTTATCTTTGAGCCTTATCGTAAATTAAAGATTTTTAGCAAGCAGAATCTTAATAAGAATGAAGAAAAATATTATCAAGATGAAAATATTACCTTTGAAAAATTTGTTGATGACTACTTATATAATCCTATGGAATTTATTTTAGGCAACAGTGATAAAGATTTAGATTATGATGAAGTTGAGTTTAATTTATATCGTTATCCTGATTGGATTACTGAAGATTATTTTGAAATAGACCAAAGTCTATTTGAGCATAATGAAGATGATTTAAGTTCTCCAATAGGAACGGGAAAAGATACAAATGGCGAAGTCTTTTTAAATACTGAAATAAGACTTTTATTTTCTAATCAGAACCCTGATTCTGATCTATATTATTATAAACCTAAAAAAATTAGTTATAATGACGCTATTGTAAAAGGCAAATGGTTTAAATTACCACCAGGTTGGAGTTTAATTGTCGTTGAACCTGTTTCTGATGAAACTTCTTGGGGAGGAAAACGTTGGTTAGATGCAAGACCTTTTGATTGGGGCTATGGCGGAGATATAAACGCTAATCCAAGAGAAGCACAACAGTTATTTGATGCATTCTACAATCATTCTGTTAAAACATTCTTAGATAATGAAAATCAACTTTTGAGGGCAGTTAATTGGGATTTTGATAGAAATAGTATTGCAAAATATATTACTAAAGGCTTTTTAAATGATAAATTTTTATTTGATGAAGAAATTAAAGGTAAAAGTGAAGATGCTGTAGTAAGTGAGATTATAAATAAAGATGAAATTTTAATTAAGTTTAGATTGTGGTATATGTTCTATTTAGATTATTTTAAAGATGTTGATAATTTTAATTATAGTCTTTATAAAAAGTTAGAGTGTAAAGCTGAATATTCATTCTTAAAATATATGTTTAAAAGATATCCTTCAGTCGCTAAATATTTTTCTTGGACGGTTGGACATGGTGTTGAATCAGATAAGAATGATTTAGACTTTAATGGACTTCCTAAAAGATGTATAAATGGTGAAAACACAGATTGGTTCTGGTATGCCTGTAACTACATATGGGCAAACTTTCCACCTTTATATTATGCTTCAATAGATATGTTAAATGAAATACAGATTAAATATATACCATTATTCTATTAAAAGGGGTGAGTAAATGGCTACACTTAAATATCCTTATGAAATAAGTGTATGGACTGAACATCTGAATGATGAAGGTGTTAAAGTTGAAAAAAAAGAGTTAATCATTGGTGCTAATGATATGACCTATTTAGGAAAGGCAACGAATGGTAAACTAAAAAGAGAAATTAAGGGTACTCATACTCTTAGTTTCCAAATGCCGTCTAAATTTTTTAATAGTGCTACTGGTGAATATGAGCATAATGATTATGTGGACTATTTATGTAATCAAAGAATAGTTAAACTTTTTTATAAGAATAAATGGCTTGAATTTAATGTACATCAGATAACAGAAGAAAAACAATTTAAGTCAATAATGTATAGCTACGAATGTACCGATAGCTTTATAGATGAGTTATCAAGAACAGGTTATGATATTGTATTTGATGAAGAACTCAATAATAATGTTGATGAAATTGGGAACTTTATGGAAATTACTCTTGAAGATAGTGTATGGGATTATCGCCCTGATTTTAACAGTGGGGATTTTACTGAATACACAGAAGAGAAATTCTATAAGATTCCTTTAAAACAATTTAATGGTGCTTTAAAAGCCTATAAAATAGATTTAAAAGTAAATAAAATTGATAATAATTATTGGGGACATCAAAGAGATGAGCAAGGCAATATAATTAAAGATGAGGAAGGAAATTCTAAATTCAAGCCTTGGGTCGATAAAGATGGTAAACGTGAAATCTTAGAAAATATTCATACTGGGAAAATAAGACAGTTAGAATATGGCGATGACCTTTCAAGAGAACAAAGAGTGTTTTGGGATAATTATGAAGGAGAAGGAAATAGTCAAAGAGACAATGGCGATTCATTATTTAATGAGGATAATGCTGAATTATTAAGTGGCGATTACATTTATGTTCCTTATTCTGATTTAACATATATCTATGGTAGTCTTTTTGAAGAAGCTTATAAATCAACAGCAACACCTGCTATTTATGGCACTTACGAAAATAATAGAGGTATTTATGCGTTACAGCCTAAATCAGATAATCCTTACGGTTTGATTCAAATACTTTATTTTAAAGATGATGATAAAATTGTAATTGATGATTCAGGTACAATTATGAATAATGATTGCCATTATATAATAAGAATAAAAGATTGGAATGATTCTTTAAAAGAGAATCCAGTATTTTGGAGCTTAAAATTAGATGATTACAATGAAGATACTGATAAAATAGTAAATGAGTCGGCGTATGGTATTTTAAAACAAGATGGCGACACATATTATATAAATGTAAAGCCGTCAGATAATTTAACAGATGATTTTAATTGGAATCCTGTTTACTATGAAGGTTATTTGAATCACATAGGCGACCAAGATGTTTATATGGCGAGAAAGTTATCTATTACAGATAGAACTGAATTAAATTTAAATTTAGATAAATATACAAAAGTCTATCAAAACAAATCATCTGAATATAAAGGACTTTATTCTGAAAAATATTTTAATTCTAACCCTAACGGTTATAGAGTCAATTCCTCTGAAGAAACTCGAATTATATTGCCAACTTTAGCAAAGAATAAAGTGTCTAATGGGACAAATGTTTCTTCTGAAACAAGTTGGGAGCAGTGTAAACAAATAACAGAAAATAAAGAATCTGACACTGGTTCATATTTAGAGTTAATGGAAATTACTTCACAAAGTATGAATGCTAATAACTTAAATATTGATTCAATAGAAGATTCTCTTGATGAGGCAACCGATGAATCTATTAACGATTTTTATTTAAGTATTAAAAGTCCTTATCTTACAAATTGTAAGAACTTTGAAAAGATAGGTACTGTTTCATCAGATATTGCATTGAATTTTGGTTTTTCAGCTAATCAAGAAAAAATAGAAAAAGACAAAGTTTATGCTATTAGAATCTGTACTTTGAGTAAAGATGATAATGGTAATATGATTAAAAATTATAATACAGATATTAGTAGAATTATAATTGGAGAAGGTAGTTATGAACTAAATGGTAATTATTCTATATCGGGTGGCAATGGCGATTTTGGTTATGTATCAACTGAAACTGATAGAAAGTTTAATATAGAAATGTCAACTGATAAAGACGAGAATGTCATTGAAAAAGACATTACAACAGTTAAAGAAACTATTAGTTATAATTATTCACCTGATGATGAAAACTATGAACACCATATAGACTTTTTAGATTTAGCTAAAGAACAAGATTCTATTGTTACAACAATTACTGACACTACAATATCAGATAAAGATGGCAATATAACATCACAAAATTCTTCAACGACTTATGAATATGATTCCAATGATGTTGTCTACAATACAGATAAAAAAGGAAATAGAATTTCTTATATACCGTCCGATTTAGATGGTAACTTAACAGAAACTCTATATCACAACTTTAATAAAGATAGTCAATTATGGAGCTGGTCAGCTAAACAGGGTGAAACTTATGTACCTGATAATGGCTTCATTCTTTTTAAAGCACCAATAACTATTGAAAATCCTTATATTGGTATTAGAGTTAATTCATCTCCTGCTAAAATTGATATTCAGAGTTGTAAAGTTACAACTTATAAAATAAATAATGGTAGAGGTGTTGTTATCTCTATAAAGGATAAAGATGATAATTGCATAGATGGGGCTTCAATTGGTATTGACAAAGTTTGTGTTGCGGGCAGTAGTTCATTTACAGACACTTATTCTCAAAGAGTTGTTGATTTTGCAAGATATGTGTTAGGTATGTCAGATGAAAAACCAACTGGAGATTACTCTTATATAAACGAAGACCTTTATAAATCAGAGGATAGAAAAGTAAATAAATTCTTCTATACAACAACTTCAAGTTCAACTAATCCTTTATATTTTTCAGCCGTTGAATTTGAAGGCGATAATGACTATACTTATCCTTATGCACTCTATATTGGAGATGGTACAAATTATTATTTTAAAGGCTTCTTTAATTTTGAATTAAAAACATCAGCTTCTAAAGATGAAGCAACAGAGGGAGGTGAGAAGTAATGGCAGATTATATTCAGAGCTATAAATGGAAAAACGGTAGTGATGAAGTCTTAATAACTTATAATAATAAAGCCACCGGTAATGAAGTTGTTAATAGAAAAAGAAATAATTTGGTGTTAATATCTCATCAAGAAAGTTTTCCAGATGAAGTTGTTATAAATAGTAAGCAATATGAAATTAGCCCGTCAGGCATATACACTGAAAAAACATTGCTTGAATATGGATTAGGTGTATTGTGTGAAAATAATGGTAGTACAAATTTCTATGATTGCTTTTCTCAAGAAAGAGCAAAGAAAAGAAATACAAGAAATTATTTATACTCACCTGAATGGTTTGGTACTTCTAATTTTATAGGAACTGAAATTCAAAATATTCCTGCCTCAACTTTTAATATAGTTATGCTTAATAGAAATGTTAAACAGGACTATAATTTAAGAATGATAAGTTATAACGCTGATAGTAAGAAATGGGAATATTTAACTCACGAACAAGCCGTTAATAAAATAAATGGTAAGAGCCTTAAAGAATCACAAGGTTTTTATGTTGGTTATGGTGCAACTAAAAATAATAAAGTAGTAACATCAAATTATTATACTTTGTTTTCTGTTATAAATTGCAAAGTTAAACTTTATTCTACTGACACAAGAACAGGTATTAAAAACATAAATCAAGATAGAACTGTTCGTTTTCTTTTTAGACACGTTTATGGTGATTCTGGAAAAATGTCTAACTGGAAAAGTAATGCAGGAGATTTTGATAGTGGTTATTTTGATTATACACAGTCAAAAGTTGAAATATCAAACTTGCTTGTTCCAGAAGGGAAGATAGATGTTCAGACTTATTTAGCTGTATCTACCAATAATGACGAAGAAAAAGCGAATTGGGCAACATCAAAAGGAAATTATTGTGGTAAATATTATAAGTCTTATAAATGGAATCCTGATGAAGATGGCTCTATTGAGGATTTTGTAAAGAAATATTTAAATTTTTCTAAAGATAATATACCAACTGACACTTCCCCTTCAAGCCCCTCGGCAAGTTCTTCATCATCAGAGAAATATGTATCAACTGATTCTTTAATATCGTATAATGAAATAGAATATATACAGAATTTTGAGTTAATGACAGTTAACTGGGCAGAATGTATAAATGCCAATGGTACAGTAAAGGATATTGATGAAATTAGAAATAATAAAGTTAATCGTTCTAATTGTGCTTTTGCTGTTGCTAAGCCTAATAAATTAGTTGCACAATCTATTACAACAAGTGAAACTAAAGCTGTTCTTACCAAAGACGAAGAAAAAGACTATTCATTTATTTCTTTATGCGGCATCATAGATGATATTTATAATAGATTAAAGACAAAAGATTCAGCAATAATTGGCACATATAGTGATGATTCTTTATTCTTAAAACCTAATGAAAATTTTGTGTTAAAAGAATTTTGCTTGTTGAGTGATAGTTTTACTCCTGATGTAAATAAAAATTATAGTGCTACTGAATTACTATCTTATAAGAGAACTTCATTTAAAAACTATTTTAATAGTTCAACCTTTGTGCAGAAAAATAATAAGTTCTATTATTTTTATTACGATGATAGTCTTAAGGCTTATAAATATAAAGAGGATTTTACTTCATTCTCTGACTTTATAACTGAATTAAATGAATATTTAAAGTACGAATTAAAAGAAACAATTACTTTAGATTATGTTATTTCTCAAGAGCCACAAGAATTAAAACTTTATTCTTTAGAAATATTTGAAGCTTATACAAGAGGTAAAGATATAACTAACTATGATTATGTTCAAATGCGTCCTGAAGAACTTGATTCTAATGGAAAACGTTTAATGAGCAAAGATGATAATTACTTTACTTATAAATACTCAGGAAGAGATTTTGATTTAGTTAATTATAGACAGGACTTTAGTAAAGAAGTTGCACATATATGTAATAATAAAATGCCAATTTCTTTAGTTCATTCTAAAGACTTGTTACAAGAAACTGATGTAACTTTAGGTGATACTTATGCTTATAATAGATATTTCATAGAAGCTATAAAGTATAAGGATAAGAACAACAACAATCTTGTAACTTATAAAGACACTTTTATGATAAAAGACTTTTTAAAGGCACTTGATGATAGGTTATACACAGAAGATGATTATAAGATTGTTACTGCTAATATTGATTTATCTCAATGTAAATATTATCACCCGAATCAAGCCACTTATGAAAATAAATGGTGTGATTGTAGCTTTATAGATGGTGATAAGTGCACAACAGAATGTTTATATCAAAAAGCAGGTTATTGCCCTTATAGATTTAATACTGAAAAACATCCAAGGCGTATCAGAACTTTAAGCCAAGAAAAATCTAACCGTTTTAACATAATACAAGAGGCAAGTAAGGTTTTTGAATTTTATCCTTATTTTTATATCGAATATGACAGAAACGGTAAAGTCAAATTAGACGAAGAAGGAAAAATGAAAAAGCACGTTTGTTTCTTAACAGAAAAAGGAACGGAACAACCGTTAGGTTTTAGATATGAAAAGAATTTAAGTTCAATAACAAGGACTTTAGATTCAGAATCTTTGACCACAAGACTTTATGTTGAAAATGTAGATTCAGAATTATCATCATCAGGTTTATGCTCTATTGAAACGGCAGAAGATAATATAGGTAGAAACTCTTATATTATGAATTTTTCTTATTATACTCAAATGGGTATGTTAGACGAAGAACAAGTTAAAAGAGATTTATACGGCATTGATAAAGGCGATTTTGCATTTTTACCTACAATAGGTTATTATAATAAACAGTATGATAATCTTACTAATTTAATTATAAATATAACTGGCGAACAAATGACTTCTTTAGAAGCTGAAAATACTGTAAATGTAACAGGAATTACAACAGCTTTAGAAGAAAGACAGAAAGTCGGCAGAACAATGTACCAATTTAAAACAAGAATGATTTCAAAGGGACAACAGGATTATGTTAAAACAGATACTTATGTCAGTTACTTAAAGAAATACAGAGAGCAGGCAACTAATTTATATAGTAATGTTGAAACTTTGTTTTTCTCAAATGATAAATTTTGTTTTCCTGTTGACGTAGGTAATGAAGAAAATGATTATGAGCCTACTTGGAAAATCATCGATTTAAATAATAGTGAATATAATTATCTTAAAACCTATTATTGTAATGGCGAAATATTTTGGCGATTGATGTTTAATGGATGGAAAGATGAGGAAGATTTACCTGATTTATTAAAGAATCATATTGAATTATTAAGTTATGAACCGCCTTATGAATCTTGGAATATATTTAAAGAAAGAGTTGTTGACAAATATTATTATCCTACTTGCGGTAAATTAGGACAGTACAAGAGTCTTAAAATTCAAGTAGATGAATGGAAAAAACAAAAGGCTAAATATTTAAAGAAAATCAATGAAATATCAACTGAATTTTATCAGAAATATGAGCCTTATATAAAAGAAGGCACTTGGACTGATAGCAACTATTTAACTGATAACGAATATTATTGGGCTGCGGAATCTGTTCTTAATGATTCTTGTAAACCTCAAGTAACCTATGATATAAAAGTTCTTGATATAAGTCCACTTCCTGAATATCAAGATGATTATACTTTTGATTTAGCTGATACAACTTTTATAGAAGATATTGATTTCTTTGGAATAAATAAACATACAGGATTACCAAATAGACAAAAAGTTATATTAACTGCCATTGAAGATGATTTAGACTTACCAAACAATAACTCTATTACTATTCAGAATTATACTACTTCATTTGATGAATTATTTGAACAGATTACAGCTTCGGTGCAGTCATTGATCTTTAATGAAAACACTTATAAAAGAGCTTCTAACTTCACTTCATTGCAAGCAGTCGATTCTGATAGCCTACAAAAGACTTTAGATGATGGACAACTTACTTTATTAGATGCCAACAATAATATTACATTAGATGATAGTGGTACAGAAGGTAAGAATATCACTGAAAACGCTTCTCAATACAAATTATCAGGAGAAGGATTATATTTCTCAAATGATGGTGGTAATAGTTGGGATATTGGTGTTGGACCGAAAGGAATAAATGCTAATTATATTAAAGTAGGGCAACTTGATTCTTCAAAGATTCAGATTATGGATAATAACTACATCTATTTCTTATGGGATAAAGAGGGCATCACAGCCTACCGTAATCCTTCAACAAGTACACAGGGACTTAAAGACTTTACAAGATTTAATAGATATGGTTTAAGTCTGATTGAAAATGGCCATGTTAGATTAAGAACAGGTTATGAATTTAAAACTAATGAAAGAACCATTGATGGATATAACGCATCAGGCAACTACACCGATGAACAAGAATTAAGTAATCAAAATATAGGATTTTATCTCTATAATGACAAAGGCATTCCAATTTTTAAGACTGAAACGGCTTCTGAATATAATGATAATACCGCTGACTATTCTGCAAGATTAAGTCTACAAGGTGAAATTTTTGCGACTAATGATGTATTAGCAGGAGAAGATTCGGGCTCTACTTTAGTTGCTAATACTGTTTATAAAGCAACAACAGGATATATAATAAATCAGCAAAGTGCTTATATCCTTGGAACGCCTATTGAAAAAGAAGGATTAACAGAAGAAACAGCGAGTGGCTATTATATTTATAATAACGTTGCTTATAGATTAACTACTTGGTATTACGAAGATATCCCACCAGAATTATCTGACTTTGGTGATGCAACAAGTATTAGTAGTATTCGTAATTATTACATCAAGATAGATAGTCAATATTATAGGGTTCAGAACTCAATTTTAATAAATATATGTACTTATAAAACAGATTCAGAAAGTTCTGTAAGTCCTGTTTCAGCTACTACAATAAATTATTATGACTTTAGTGAAAGTGCAGATAGCGGTAATTTAGTAACTAAATCATTATTTAAGACAACAGGCAGTGTAAATGGTGTTTATTGTAATTATTGGGAATCAATTACTGAAACTCAAGATATAGCTGATTCAGTTTCAAGTGCTATTTCTACTATGAAAACAGGTGTGTTTATAAATAATAAAAAGGTTAATAGTAGCTCTAACTATGAATATGCCGATTCAAATGACATTAGTCAATCAGACGCAGCTTCAAAAGGTGTTGAAGGTTCTGAAAGAATGTTTACAGCTTGTAGCTTAGTTACTGATGAGAATGGTGAAACTGATGTCAGAAACATATTAACTGTTCTTAAAAATGGTTATTGCTACTTAGGCGGTAAAATTAGAGATCAGGGCGGTGCTAAACTTAGTACTTTAACTAAACTTGATTATTTGCCAGATATTATAAGAGTAAAAGAACCAGCCGTTTTAGTGGGTAATAATGGTTATGTTTTCATTGACTATTCACATACCTATGGAATTAAATATGGCGAAAATGGACAAATAAACGAATATTCATTAGAAGATAGATTAAATGCAGGTAGCTCATCAAGCGGTAGTAGTATTTCAGGAGATAGTAGCTTAGTTGGTAACTATCTTAAAAATCCACTTGTTGATTTACAGTAAGGAGGCTAAAATATGGCTAAATATTTTTATCATCCTCTGGGGGACAATGCTGTTCCCCCAGCAAATTCAAATGATAGACAGCAGTATGCTCCACATACTTATTCAGGGCATGGAGATGGTAAGCTTGATTTGTCAGCGGATAATACTCCTGTTTATTCTATGACAGATGGAACAGTTGAAAGATGTGGACAAGATAACTCAGGTAGCTATCATAGCGTAGGTATAAAGACTCAGATAGATGGTATTGATGGCGATGTTTACTTTAGATATTATCATATCTTTCCTAAAGAAGGCTTAAAAGTTGGTGATACTGTTAGTCAAGGCGAATTATTAGGGCAGACAGGCAATGATTTAGGTGCAGGTGCTACTGGTGACCATTTACATATTGATTTATCTTATGGATTAGATTTTAAACCTGTCTATATAACAGAACAACAGTATGAAAGACTTCCTAATTATGTGGATAAGAATATAATAGAAGAATGGAGTAAAATCAGTGGCGATAATGGAAAAACAAAATTTGCTTTAAACTATGCTATTTTTGCACAAAAACTTACAGCTTTAACAAGTGATACGACAGTAGATACTTCTGGTTTAAGAGATAAAAAAGTCACAAAGACTTATAAGAGTCTTGAAGTCACAGCTTCTATTGAAGATGAAGACAATCCTATTGAGGTTCAGTTATTTAATTTATTTAAATCAAAAGGCTATTCTGTTGCTTCTATTTGCGGAATACTTGGAAACTTAGCACAAGAAACAGGAACAAGATTGCGTTATTATGCTGAACTTGGTGAATATATAAATAATAGCGGTGGCATTATGATGTGGCATCCTTATAGCAATCACGTTAATTGGTGTAACGCTAATGGCTACGCTGGAAAAGACGCAACCGTTGAAGCGAATGTTGCTCATTGTGTTGCTGAATTGGAGCAAAGAGGTGCAAGTGATTCTGCTTGGCAAAAAGCTTTTAAAGCAAGTCCTTCTTTACAATCTCAAGGCTTTACACCTGTTGCTAATTTAGCTGAATTTAAAAAGATAAGTGACCCTGAATTAGCTGCGGTTGTTTTTGAAAGGAACTTTGAGATTTCGGGAGATTGGAATTTAATATCTTCTGAAAAGACAAATTATACTCCTGATATGAAATATGATAGAAAAAGAAGATTATTTGCTTTAGGATATTATGATATATTTACAGGAAAGGTGTGATATAATGTTAATAAAAAGAAAACAGATTTATCCAATATTAGAATTATTTAATAGGTTAAAAAATAAAAATTTTGATGTCGAAACTCAATATAAGCTTATTAAAATCATAAAGCAGATTCAGCCCGAACAAGAAGTATTTCAAGAACAATTAAAAATAAATTGTAAAGATTATTTTGAAAGAGATGAAAATGGCAATCCTATCATAAATGAAAAAGGTGGATATAAGATAAAAGATGATAAGGCTAAAGAATGTTATTTAATTCTAAATAAATTAGAGGACATTTCCATTCAAGTTCCTGACATTTATTTCTCGCTTGATGAATTAAAGCCTTTAAATCTCACTTTAGAAGAATTAGAATCGTTTGAACCGTTTATAAAAATTTAACAAAATAAAAAAGAGAGAAGCTATCAGAATGTTGTTTAAAACATAGAAATAGCTTCTCTCTTTTTGTTTTATCTAAAAATCTTTTTATTAACCTTACTTAATAAGTGTAAGATATAGTGAGGTGATAATTATGGCTTACAATAATGGTTATGGACAGACGTTTATGTCACAACCACAAAATTTTCAACAGCAGAACGTACAGCCACTTTTTCCACAGCCACAGGGAAATGTTTATAATATTAACTCTACTTTAGAAGTAGCAAATGTGCCTTGTGGGGCAGGTATTTCAGTGGCTTTATGTATGAATGAAAAATGCATGTATATCAAATCTTTGCAGAATGGTAATCCAATGTTCTGGGCTTATAAAATCACTCCGTATGACGAAAATCAGAAAAGCAACGAACAAGCTCAAACACAAGAAAAACCTAATCTATCAGAACAGTTTATGAAATATGATGCACGTTTTGATAACATAGAAAATCAAATAGGTGAAATCAAAACAGCAATGAATAATAAAGGAGGCGATTGGAAAATATGATGAATCCTTTTCAAATGATTGCAGGATTAAAGGCAAGGAATCCTGAAGAATTGGTTATGACTTTAATTAAGAATAACAACATAAATGACCCAACTATTAACTCTTTAATAGATTGTGCCAAGAAAGGTGACACAAACGGCTTAAATAAAATCGCCACGGAATTTTTTAGTAAACAAGGCTTAGATTATAATAATCAGCTTTCTGAGTTGATGAAAATAATTAAATAGCCTTTAAAATATATTATAAAAGGAGGAATTATGAAAAATGGAAGACACAGGAATTTCAATTGCTGATGCCCTTGCTTTAAGAGGTAACAACAACACTGGTGATAACACTAGCTTTGGTTCTAATGGAGCTTGGTGGGTTATCATACTTATACTCTTTTTTGCTTTTGCGGGCTGGGGCGGCAACAACAGAGGCTATGGGAGTAACGGAGCTGATGGTGGCGTGAATACGGTAATTGTACCAACAGGAAATGGTTTCGGTGGCAATGGATATTCAGCTTGCTGTACACCAGCTACAACGCAGTCAGTAAATGATGCTTTTAATTTTAATCAGCTTGATAATGGCATTAGAGGCATTCAGAATGGACTTTGTGATGGTTTCTATAGCACAGCAAACAACATAACAACTTTAGGCTCTAATATTCAGCAGAGCATAAACGGAATTGACAGAGCTAACTTACAGGGATTTAATAGCATTCAGTCAAGCATCTGTCAGACAGGTAATGCTTTACAGAACGCTATGAATCAGAACTCAAACACAATACAGGCTTCTCTTGTAGCAGGTTTTAATGATGTAAATAATGGCATTACGGCAACTAACACAAATATTAGTAATTGTTGTTGCGAACAGAAAGAAGCAATAATGCAGTCTAACTTTAGTAATCAGGCAGGCTTTAATAACCTCCAGAATCAGATTGCCACTGCTTCTTGTTCATTAGGCAGAGGGCAGAAAGATATTGAGTATGCAATAGCTAAGGCTACTTGTGATATTACGGCAAATAATGATAGAAATGCCGATAGAATTATCAATCACTTAACTCAGACAGAAATGGATAATCTTAGAACGGAATTACAGTCTGCACAGTTCCAGCTTTCACAGAACTCACAGACAAATTCGATTTTGAGCAGATTAAGTCCGTCACCTGTCCCAGCGTTCGTAGTTAATCCGCCTTTTACAGGTAATTCATATATTAGTAATAATGGTTGCGGTTGCTGTTAAAATTTTATTTATTTATTTCTATGATTAAATACATATAAAATAGAAATAAATAAAGAGGTGTTTTTATTGCCAAAGAAATTAAATATTGAAGACATTAAATGTTTTCTTAAACAATATGATGTTAACAATGATTGTGAATTATTATCTCAAGAATACATAAATAGACGTAAACCCTTAAAATTTTTATGTAATACTTGTGGTAAAATTTTCTATAGAGATTATGGGCATTTAAAAAAAAGAAAAATTTTCCGGTGTCAAAATTGTGCAAGGAGAATGAGTCAGTCTTCGATCACAATAAGAGATGTCCAGGAATATATTTTGAAAAATGACATACATAATGAATGTACTTTACTTTCTAAAAAATATATAAATAGTTCTTCTCCTCTCGATTTTAAATGCAATTTATGTGGAAAGTATTTTAAGAGGGACTATATTCATCTAACCCGTAATAACGGACGTTTCAGATGTCCTGACTGTGGTCAAATGATTGGGGCTAAGCACAAAAAATATAATGAAGAACAAGTGAAAGATATTATTTCTCAAAAAGGATATAAGCTAAAAGGCAAATATATAAATGCTTCTTTACCTTTTGAAGTAGAGTGCTCTAAAGGGCATTTTACTACTTTAATCCTCTCACAATTTTTAACCAATCGTTCAGGTTGCAAAGAATGTGGAATATTAAAAATTTCAGGAGAAAATAACTATAACTGGAAAGGAGGACAAAGTGAAATAATAGATTACTTACGAAAAAGTACTAAGACCTGGAGAAGGGAAATTTTAAAAGAATATGATTACAGATGTGCATTAACTGGTAGAACAGATAATCTTATTGTCCACCATTTAATCTCATTTAACTCTATAGTTCAAGAAGCAAGTAGAAAAACAGGTATTCCTATTTTAAATAAATTTTTAGACTATGAAGATAAAGATTGTATTACTATATTAAGAAATGAAGTGATACAACTTCATACAATAAATATTGGGATAGTTTTGCATAAAGATGTACATATTAAATTTCATAAGAAATATGGACTTGGCAATAATACGCCTTTGCAATTTGAAGAATTTAGAAAAAATTTTATAAATATTCGGGGTGTAAATTTTAAAATGAGTTGTCCAACAGAGAAATGTTTATGTAAAAGGTTGGTAATAACTCAAAGTATTACATATGATAGTGGTGTCTTAACAATAAATATCCCATCTAGTGCATATGAAAATGGTGAAAAGTATTGTTTGGTTTTGGCACAGGATATTCCTGCTGAAACTGTAATCAATGCAACTGTAGTAATAACGATAGGTAGCTCGCCAACTACCTATCCTCTTTTAAATTGCAATTGTACTAATGTATCGCCAGCTCAATTGACAACCAGAACAAGATATTCAACAAGAGTGTATACCAACATTCAATCAGGTGTATTTAAATTGCTTGGACCGACTAAATGTAATTACTGTAGAGAATATACAGGTTCATTACCAATAACAACATAAAGGAGGGAAATATAAATGAAGAATGACAGATTACTTGAAAGAGTTGAAAAAGAACTTGATGCAATTGCTGATAAAGGTTTAACTTCTTCTAATCTTGAAACTACTTATAAACTCATAGATATATTTAAAGATATTAAAGAAAGCTGTTACTACGAAAAAATGACTGATGAAGGTCGCTATTCTGGTGATAGAATCAACAATAGATTTTACTATGACGATAATAGAAATAGAGATAGCTGGGATAGAGATAGACGTGGAACAGATGATAGGGCAGAGAGATATCTTACAAGAGTTCATGAAGGAATGGAAAATTATAACACAGGAAAAATGCGTTATAGAAACGGAGATTCTAATACAAGGCTTATTGAAGGTATGGAAATGACTATGGAAGCAATTCAGATGTTCATTAGCTATCTTATGGACTATGCTGAAACATCTCAGGAAAAAGAAGTTATTAGAAAGTACATTGACAAGATTAAGAATCTTTAATGTTTAAATATTATAATGCTAATCCTTTAGGCTTAAATGTTAGCGATTGTGCAGTGAGAGCCTATAGTTTAGCAATGAACATATCTTGGGATTCTGCTTATAAAGAATTATCAGAAGAAGCAAGAATTCAAGGCTATACTTTTACTGAGATGAAGTTCTTAGATAGATTCTTGTCAGAGAAATTTGAAAAATATAAAAATTTAAAGTTATATCGTGTTAGAGATTTTATAGAGGATAAAGGCTATGGAGTTTGGTTAGTAACTATGAAAGACCATATTACCTGTGTAATCGATGGTATTATTTATGATACTTTTAATCCTGAAGATAGAATTATTTACGATATTTATAGGGTAAAATAAAAAGAGAGTAGACAATAAATCTACTCTCTTTTTTTTGTTTATTTAAAAGTAAAACATTTCAGCTTCTTTATTATAATCAGCACTCCATCGTCCTATTAAAATGGCATCAGCTTCATCATTAGTAACACTTACATCATATAAATTCTTTATTTTAAGTTGTGCATTTATTTTCTTTTCAGTTCTTGACTTACCTTTTATCTCAGAGAAATTTCTCCAAGTAGCGGGGGCAACAACATTATACTCAATATGATTTTCATAAAGATAATTGATAAGTACTCCTTGTAAAGCTGCTAAAGTTTTATATACTGTAACAGCCATACCACCTCTGCCTTCTTTCATAAAAGTCATATTCTGTAATTGTATATCCTCAAGAGTTACAACATCAGGATTCCAACTATTTATCATAGAAGCCATAAAGCTTTTTGTGAGGCTAATTTTTTCATCGTGGTCATCACCCTTAGAAGTCCAAGAGCCATATTTAATCAATCTATCATCATCAAATATTGCCCAACCTGATGTTTTAGTTGCTTGGTCTAAAGCTAATATTCTTTTTCCTGTCTTCTTAACAGGATTTAAATCAACATTTTTAAAAGGATTGCTTTCACAAATCGGGCATTTTTTATTTCTTTTAAATTTCTCAAAAGAAGTAAAAACTGTATGCTTTTCGGGACATTGAAATTCTAAAGTATCTTTTAAATTTTTATAGCTGGTTGAAATAAGAGTCCAACCAGCTTCTTCTGTTTCTTTTTTTACATCATCGTATTTAAACTTCAACTAAATCACTTCGTACCAGTTGAACCGAATCCAGACCTTTCTGTTTCTTCTACTTTATCAACAGTCTGCCATTCTATCATTGGAATCTGCTGAATAATCATCTGAGCAATTCTATCACCAATGTGAATTGTAATAGGTTCTGTTCCAATATTATCAAGAATAACACCTATTTCTTTATGATAAAGATAATCAATAATGCCTACGCTATTAGCAACTCTAAGTTTTGTCTTAAAAGCCTGTCCGCTTCTGTTGTAGATGTTAATCATATAACCTTTAGGCATTGCTACTTTAAGTCCAGTCTTAACTATTTTTGTTTCACCAGGATTTATTGTAACATCTTCATTACTATAAATATCAGCACCTGCATCAGTTGGATTTGCATAAGTTGGAAGCTTAGCTGTTTCATTAGTAAGTTCAACCTTAACTCTAATCTGTTCTTTGCCCGATTCAACAATCTTTTTATTTATCTCAGATGAAATTCTTAATGATTCTTTAAGAAATTCTTTTTTATTCTTTGATAAAGGTTTTTTAGATTCTTCTTCCATTGCCTGAATGATAGCTTCAATTTCTTCATCATTATTAAAGAAAGAGGCATCAGCATCACTCATATTATCAAGCATATCTCTCTGAGCTGCTCTTCCTCTACAAGACTCAAGAGCCTGTTCTTTTACATCATTATAAATTGCATCAAACTTTTTATCATCTACAGAAAATAAATCTATCATAGAATCCATTGTATCTCTAATTTCCATTTAAACACCTCATATAATTGTTGTTATAATTTCATCAGCAATGCCATATTTAACAGCTTCGTCTGCCCACATCTGCCAATCTTCATTCTTTCTTTTTTCGTATTCTTCTTCGGTAATTTTAGTATTCTCAAGAACAATTTCTTTAAGTCTATCGAGCTGTTTCCAATAAAATTCCATTCTGTTTCTTATCTTTCCTGCATCCCCACCGTCAGTAATTGAGCCTTCGTGGAAGAGATAAGAACTATTAGGGGTGCAAAATCTTTTATGTCCTGTGATAGAAATAAAGAATCCACCACTATAAGCATTACCTGTAACAATTGTATGAACAGGAGTTAGTGAAAGCTTTATTGCATCTATCATTGTAAATGTTGCATTTAAATATCCACCGGGTGTATTGATATATACTTTAATTGGTTTTCTATCATTAGGATCAATTCCTTCTTCTTCATCTGCTTTATTCCAAAAGACAATCATATGATAAAATGAATTAGCCATTTCCTGAGTTATTTCATCTGTAATATAAATTGTTCTTTCAAGAAAATTAAAAGTATCAAGAGAAGCTTCAATATCTATTAAAGAATCAGGATTCGTAATATTTGCAATAAAATTATTTTCCTTTTTCTTTTCTTCTGAAAATGAATCGTAAAGTGTTTCAAAATCTTTCATTACTTCATCTTTATTCTTGAGTTTTCCTTTTTCGTCAAATATTTCAAATAACATTTCTTCAGTCTGCATTATTTTCTTTACCTTCCTTAATTTCTATTTCTTTTTTGAGTTCATAAATCTGAGTTACAAGATTGCCAATTTCTGGATTTAAGACAAATATGTTCTGTCTTAATGAATAAAGTTTATCCTCTTTTTCTTTAAGATTAAACTTCAATTTTTCAAGTTCTGTCATAAAATTATCACTCCTTATATTTCAGAAAAGATTTTGTTCTTTTCTTAATTACTATAATAATTATATCATACTTTATCAAAATTGTCAAATACTTTATTCTTTATTTTTAATCTTAATTGCTGATTATGACAAAGTATTTTGTCTATATCAATGTTATTCTTTAATAAATAATCATAAAATGAAATCTTTTCTTTATAACCATTCCATTTACTTAATATAGGAATTAAATTCAATTCAGGTTTTTTTATTTTATCATCTTTTTTAAAATTCGGCATAAGAAAATACATTGAATTATCGTTTTTCTTTAACATTGAAATGAATTTATATAAATGCTCTACTAATTTTTCATCTTCTGTATTAAGTAGTAAAACGCATTTCTTAAGATCTTCATCTATTGCATTAGGAAAGAAGTTTAAACAGATAGACCTGTCACAGACATTATAATCTTTTATTTCTTGAAATTGTTCAATATTATTCAATATAATAGGAGAATAAAAGCTAAATCTGTTCTTTCTGTGTTTATTAAAAAAGTCTTTATGCTTAATTATAATATTATCATCTTTATCAACAATATAAATCTTTTTCCTTTCATCTAAATCAATAAGGTTATTTGTTCCTAATCTAATCAAACAATTGTTTTTAATATTGACATATTTTCTCCTGTTAGGAACTTCATTTTCTATAATAGAATAAACAAGCCAATTAGGCTTTTCATTTTTACAGAAATCAACATTAGAATAACTATTTTTGTAGAATCCAGAACCCACAAGAACAACATTGTCTCTTGAAAGATTTAAAGAAATTGGACTCTTATAAGTTAGTTCTTTAAAGATATAAACCTTATCATAATAATTTAAATCTTCATCTATTTTAGAAGCAAGGCGTGTTGTTACGCCCTGCCTGTGATAATATTGAAAAGTCTGCATTAGTTCAAGATTAGGTAACCACTTCTTTGAACATAGCAAATCTAAATCCATTAACAATACATGCATCAATCCACCTCCATTCTGTCATCTGCACTACAAGTAATATATCCTTCATTATCCATTGATATAATCTTTTCAAATTTAGGATATTTTGTTGATTTATAAGTCTTTGGGACAAATTCATTTCCTCTTCTAATTCCTGTTATAATAAGTTTAGTTCCTTTTATGAACCAAGAATCTTCAAGAATAACTTTTGAACCGTCAGGATTTATCTGAGCGATTCTTCTATCCCACTTTGCATAAGAGTTCTTGTAAATTTTAACGACTACAACACCTGTTGTTGTAAGTAAAGTAATAGTTGAATGATTTTTATCTTTATCAATAACAGTTCCTGCTATTCTATAAAGATGATATAACTTAATAGTTCCGCCATCTTTTGATTGAAAACTACTTTCGACTTTTGGTTCTTCAGGAAGTTGTTTGAAATCACTAATGTGATATAATCCTGTTTTTAAGTTAGATAATTCATGCGGATGATAATAGAATCCTAAAGAAGCCATTTCCATTGCACTAAAATTATCTTCCAAATATTTATTTTTATTTTCATCAATATTACTTTGATTTATAATGTTTAATAATTGCTCTTGATTTTCAGCAAGATATTGCTTAAATGATTCCATTCCTTTTTTATAAATTTTATCCCAATCTTTTTGCAAGATTTTAGCTGATGATTCTTGAGATATTACAACATCTTGTAAACAATCTGTATCAAAATGCTTTGAATAAAAATTGAATGAACGATTATCTAATATATAATAAATTCCTTGTTTGTTCTTTTTTAAATATTTATTAAAGTTAAATAACTGAACATATTGATGCTGTCCTTTAGGAATAAGTTTTTTCTCAATTAACATTGGCATATTTTGTAATGTTAATTTGTTTTTCTTATCAGAAACAATATCTACATATGTGTCTATTGCTTTTTGCCTGTCATCATTATAAATCTCATCAAAACTGCCTGATTTTAAAAGACTAAACATTTGAAGTTTGTTTATCTTTACTTTACTTAAAAAGTCTTCAACAGATGTATACGGACGATTTAACATTATGTCTTTTATTAAATTGTTTCCTATTCTATTGATTCCACGGAAACCAGAAATGATAATATTATTGGTTACGTCAACCGAATAAGACAATTCTGATTTGTTTACATTAGGCAATGAAAAGGCAATATTTCTTTCTCTCATTCTACCAACAGCCGTAGCTATTTTTCCATAGTTAGTTGAGGAATTTTCTACTTCTTCCTCTGATTCCATAGTTTGCTCCAAATTCATTGAGCCTGAATCTACTATAAGATTCGCTGCGTTCCAAAAGATAATAGGATATTTAGTTGCTAATGTCATTTCTTGTAATGCTATCAAAGAATAGCTTAGCGTATGTGATAAGTTGCGTTATATAAACTGACTATTTTTTAAGAATTTATGATTCTTATACTATTTCCAATTACGTACCAATAGTAATTGTACTCTCCGTCTCACCAGAGATAGTCGATACAATATTTTTAAAAGAGAGTAGACCAAATTTCTTTATTCTGTTCTTTGTTTTTTCTCAAAGGATAAATTAAACGTTTATCTCTTCTGTTTCTTCCTTGAGCTATTGCCTTTATTTCGTTATAAGATTTGTGGTATTTTTTGGAAAGTTGTTCATACGTAAAATCAGAAAAGATAATATCATATTTACATTCCTTAGACCAGACACCAACTTCACTTTTTTTAAACAGAGGATAAACCTCGCCTTCTTTTCTCCAACGTCTACCATTATTTATTTGAGATAAATAAGAACAAGATATTCCATATTTTTTACCAATATCTTTATAAGTTTTTCCTTCTTTTAGTTCTTTTACGATATTCTCTTGTGTTTCTTTACTAAAACGACAATGAAAAGTTGATAAAGGGTAAGATAAATCATCTCTAATAAAGTTCCAGCCATTGTTTATGTTTTGTAAAAAGCTATCAGAAAGAATTGGATATTTCTTTTTTATTTCAAAATACTGAAAACCTTGTATTAGCATATCTTGTATATCTTTTATCTGTTCCTCATTTAATATTTTTGAGCATTTACATCTCTGAGAAAAAGTTAAAGGTTTTTTGCTACAACCCTCACCACCAGTAGTTATATTATATCCATTTTTGTCAGTGGTAGAATTAAACAATTCTATGAAATATTTTTCTCGTTCGTTAAGATAATCTCTCCCAAATTCATCATTTATTTCTTCAATAATCTCAAAAGAAAAATTGTCCCAGCCATATTTTCTTATAGCATTGTGAAAAGGTAACTTATATCCATTAGCTTTTTTATTAAAGCTTTCGGATTTATGTCCACGTTTTCTTTTTTCTATATTATTAGTTTGTCCTATATAAGTTTTACCATTGACTTTGTTTGTAAATTTATAAATATATAACATTATATTTCACCTCCTTCTTTGGTTTAATTTTAGTCTCTTTTAAATTTATCACGAGATTTTACCCTCGTTAGCTATTTTAAAAAATAACCTCAGCGGTCAACTGATAAAGTATATTAGCTCCAAACTTTTATTCAAAGCCGTAACCTTTTGATAAACTAACCAGCTCCCAAACGTATTTATAAAAATTTTCTGAATTGTTTTGTTCTTTATTTACTTTGAAAAATTCTTTTTCTAATTCGTTAAAAGCTTTTGGATTTTTCTTAGCAATAGATTTTCTTAGTTTGTCACTCCATAACAAACTAAAACCACCACATTCTTTTAATTGAACTAACATCATAAATTTTTCTTGTGATTCACATATCCCATATGAACTGCCTACTATATCATATAAAAGTTTTTGTTCTTCTTTTGATAGCCCTTTTTCATCCATTTCTTTATACCATTCATTTATATTTGTTTTAAATCTTGCAAATTTATCAATCGGCTGTTCTTTTCCATTTTCTCCCATAAGACGAATAACAGCATTTAAAGTTGCTAAATCCTCTACAGACTGTGGATGCACAGTCGTTATTCCCTTTATACCGCTTTGTTTTTCCATTTGAAATAAAGAAATTATTCTATGGTCATTTAAAAATTCCCAAGCTTTTTTGTTGTTTCTGTCTATATTATAAATTCCAATAGTATCTTCATAAACTTGTTTTAGACTCTTCCCTTCTGCGTTGATATATCCATATTTAATTAGTAAGTCTAAACAAGCTCTCATTTTATCAAGTGCTTCAATTGATAATAAATCTATCTTAATAAGCCCAATTTTTTCAGCGGTATGGAGTTCATACTGAGTTACTACATCACCATTTGTCGTTTTCATTAGTGCGGTAGAATTAGTTATGGGTTCATCGTAGAAGATTATGCCACCAGCATGACTGCCTACTCCACAGCATAACCCCTCTATATTTTTTGCCACCTTCCAAACATCAGGATATTTATTATTCATTAAATCTCTAAATGATTGGTCAGGTTGCATATTATTTTCTTCATCGCCATAATAGGTTTGATGTAATGTTCTTTGCTGTCCTCTATCAGACTTTATAAAAGAAGATACATAAGAAGCTTCTTCTGGCGAATACCCTAATCCTCTCATAGCTGTTAAGATACAACTTTTAGTTTTTTCAGTTCTAATTGTTAAAACTTTAGAAACCCTATCTTCGCCATATGTGTCTTGAAATGCTTTATATACCTGTGGACGTTTTCCGCCTTCTATATCCGTGTCCACGTCAAGCACACTTGCTCTTTCTGGATTTAAAAAACGCCAATATTTAAGAGGTGCTTTTTCTCTCATAGGATTAACTTGAATAATATCAAGCATATTTAATAATAAGAAACCACCACCAGAGCCACGAGAACAACCAACTAATGAATTACCTTTTTCCCAAATAACCTTAACATAATCTCTCATGTTTAAAAGATAAGCACTCCAGCGTGTATTTTGTTTATCACTTGAAATTCTAATAGCCTCAAGGTTTTTATCCATTTCCTCAAAAGTTTTTTTGTTATCATATTGCGGTCTATCTGAAATAATTTTCTTTATTAACGCACTCGCCATATCTCTGTCCGCTTGGTGTTGAGAATTATAAAAATAAGGCAATTCTTTTATTTTGTCTTTAAACTCTTCATACTCTTCTAATGTTACTTTATCTATTGTTAGAGGCAAATAAGGTATGCGTAAAGGTTTCGTTAAATCATAATCAATACAAGCATCATATACAAGTTTTGAATTATTTAACCATTTATTAACGATTTTTTCTGGAACATTTTGAAGCATATATTCTTTTATTTCATCAATAGTCATAACATAAGTTGTGGCATAAAAATCATCTGTTTCTCTTTCCCCATCTTGAGAAGTTACAAAAGCTTTATGAATCCCTTTGTCTTCTTTTCTTAAATAGTGAGCATCTAAAGATATTTGAACTGGTATATCTAATTCTTTTGACAATTTATTCATTGCTTTATAAACCATAACTTGTTCTTTTGTTATAGCTGGCTGTACTTCTAAAAAGAAATTTTCTTTTCCAAAAATGTCTTGAACATATTTAACCCATTGAATTATTTTTTTCCATTTTTCGGGTGTAGGATTATTCATATAATCAACCTCAAGATAATCTAAAAACGACCCCAAACATGCGGTCTGGGCTATCAAATGACCTTGATTGGGTTTTACTATTTCTTCTAAATCGCTATAATAGGTTGGAACTCTTATCATTTTTCCTGTCTTATAAGACCTTAGCCAAGCTCTTGTTGAAAGTTCTCTTAATTGTTTATGCCCTATTTCATCTTTTGCAATTAAAATAAAATGCCAATATTTATCTTGTCCTCTAACAAAATTCTCTGAATTAAGTCCATTTCGACATAAATAAATTTCATTTCCTCGTATAACTTTAAAATAAGGATATTTTTTTCTGATTTCTTGCTCAATTTCTTGACAAGCAATAGAAGAAGCAACAGTTTCATGGTCAGTTATGGTAACGAATTTATGTCCTATTTCTGCTGTGTATTCACACAAATCTTTTAATTTTATGATACAATCTCTCAAGCGAAAGTTTGAATAGTCGGTGTGATTGTGTGTTGAACCATAAAAAATTTCTTCCATAACTTTCACTCCTTTTTATTTAAAATAATTTATTCTATCATCTATCAATTCTATTCCATCATAACTATAATAAGTTGGCTTACAATTAGGATAATATTTCGTACTTCCTGCATTATCAGGCATCATAATTGCTTCTTTCTTATTGTTAGCTATCTCAATACAGTTAAAATATTTAAAGTAATCAGAAACAACTTTATCTCCTAATCTCTCTAAATAGTTTTCGCCCAAATGAATCAAAAATCCATCAATCAAACAGCGTGTATTATAAAACTTAATTTCTTTCGTCATTGTTCTCTGATAAGGAATTGCATTGAATCTAACTTTAACTGTTGTCTTCATTAAATCCAATCTAACTGTATAATTAAATTCTTTAGCTTTTTTTTCATAAAGTATAATATCATCAAGTTCATAAAATGCATTTTTTCTTGAAATCTTCTTATAATCTTTAATCATTTCTAAGGCTTCATCAATGTCGTGACTTATTGTGTAATACCAATATCGTCCACTACAATATTCTTTTTCTACCATATTATTATATTCACATAATTTTCTGGCGTTTTCTTTCTTTTCTTCAAAGCCTACTAAATAATCGTCAACATATATGTTAAACAATTTACAACACCTCTTTCTTTATTTTCTATATATATTATACCATAAAATACCTATAAAGTCAAATAAAAGCCGAAAGAAATCAATCTCTCGGCTTTATCTTTTACCACTGCATTACAACTTTAACTTTATAAATTTCATCTTCTTTAGTTGTTTTTTTAGTTGTTGAATAGGCTGTAACTTCATAACCCTTACCTTCATCATCATCTTTAATCTTCTGAATCAAAGCTTTTGCTTCTTCTTCGGTATCAACTATATATTCTTCTGTTCTCTTTGTAAGTTCTGTCATTTTAAAAGCCCTCCATTAAATCTATAATTTCAATACCATCTATGAAAATTTGCGGTATCACTTCGCCATTCCATACATTTAAATTCGCTTTTCCTACTAAATTAGCAATATAATCTTTATTACTATAGCAATATTTTTCTATCTTTTTAATAAAATCTTCATCACATCTAAACTTAATAAAATCAATGCTATTTCCCGATATTTTTACAGTATCGTGATTCTTGCCTATTATTCTTATATTATCTTTATTCACTTTAAGATTCTTTAAATAGAATAAAGGCTCTGGATTACCTTGACCAAACAAATACGAAGTTAAACCAACATCTAAAGTGGCATCAGTCATTTTATTAAGTTCAAGTTTATCACAATCAAATTCAAAATCAACTTCATATAAATTTTCATAGAAGTTAACATCTTTTAATTTCTCATTAGCATATTCAATTAAGCGTGATATGTTACATTCCTTAATCGAATAACCAAAAGCATTAGCGTGCGTTAAATCTATTATCTCTAATAGCGTAGACTATTTCTTATTACTTTTTAAGTAAAATATCCATTTCCAATTTCCTTTCATTGTACTCCATAATCGGATAGTCGTTACAGGTTTTATTTCCCACGAGATTAGCTTTCATAGCTTTCCTCGTTAGCCACATAACTTATGTGACCCTATTTAAATAGTAAAGATATTAAGAGCCAATCGACCCTGCGAGAATTCCATAAGGTTACTATCAAGTAAGAATTGTCTAAAATCAGTTAATTCAGTTCCAGACAAACCTCTGCCACTTCCTTTAAATTCTCTATTTTTATTAAGTCTGCCAAGTAAAACAGGTTTCTTGTATTTCTTAGATAGTGTCATTGCAATAAGTCCTGTCAAATTTCTATTAACATCAATATCATCACAATTAACTATCAATATTTTATTGTCATCTAAACATTCGTTGCTAATCTGAATATCAAGTTCTTCAGCCGCTTTTTCCTGTTCTTTCTTCTGTGCATTTTTAATGTTAATGCAACGTCTTGCTATCTGAGAAGCTAAAGTTTCTTTTTCGTTTTCAGCATGTCCTTTTTTATTAGAAAGAACAATTTGTTCACCTATTGTAAAAGCATTAAATAGATTAGCTTTATCAACATCAGAACCTATTCTTATTAAAGCATTTATTGCTGGTCCGATGTAAAAAGAAAAATCATCAGGAGTTAATTCTTCTGTTTTCTTTATTGATGTCTTCATACATAATTCTTTGAGAAATTCATTTGTAATTCTTTTGCAACCCTGTGTAATAATATATCTATTCTCTAAAGAAGTAATATTCATCATATCTATAATAATGCCTGCCGTTACAACATCAATATGGTTATCTGCTGAATGTAAATTTAACTGCTTATCACAATACTGTAAAAACTTATAAACAACCCCTACACCGCTTAAATATTTGTTATCGTAATTTTCAGAAAGCTGATTATTTATTACAACAGCATTTTCAGAATAACCATCATCACAAGAGTGGTGGTCAATAATCAATATATCATAACCTAAATCTTTTAATGTCTTATGTTCTTTAAAGTCATTACTTCCTGCATCAGGCATAAGAATTAAATCACATAAATCATCATTAACAAAATCATTAACAATAGTTCTAAAACCGTGTTCTTTTCCTTCAGGTAATTTAACTTCTAAAGTAAAATTATAATCTGAAAAATTTTCTTTTAAATACAGCCACATTAAAGAAGCACTTGTAAATCCATCAACATCTGGGTCAACAACAATCAATATTCTATTGCCCTCTTTAATATGTTTCATTAGAAGATTAAACCCCTCTGCCATATTGTCTAACTTTTCAGGTTCAATCAAATCAGATGAATTAGGACTTAAAAAATGTTTATACTCATCTTCTGTTTTAATAATGCCTCTTTCCTTCAAGAGATTCTCAACATAATTATTTGTAATTTTCTTATTCTTTAAAACGCACTTCAATTAACATAAACAACTCCTCTTAATAATTCTTCAAAAACTTTTTTTCCTTTATCCAAAGGACTATCTTTTAATTTTAGTAGTCCTTTTTCATCATAAATAAATCCTATCTTGCAGAACATTGAATATTTCTTACATATATCTATAAGCTTTTTATAATATCTGTTCTTTGCTTTAGAGTCTTCACCCTCTTTATCATAAGCAAGAATGATAATTTCTGCACCACAACTTTTTAATAAATCAATTTGATATTTATGTAATGAGCTTCCGCAAGTAGCTACACAGATATTATCTTTATAAAAAGTGCCATATTTTAAAACACTCTTTTCACCTTCTACAATTATTGCCATTCTTCTTTTCTGTATAGCTTCTTTATTAAAATTTAAACCATAGAGATTATACATTAAAGGATGATTATAAAGAACACCATTGATTTTTAAAGGAAGATATTTTCCATAAGCAAGTTCATCCTCATCCAATGTTCTTCCTCTGATACCTATTAAATTCCCATCAATATCATAATGCGGAATTACTATTTTATTTTGCGGAATAGAATAACAAATGTTAAACTGTTTCATCACTTCTTTAGAAATTCCCTCATCAACCCATTCAATAGGATATTCTTTAGAAAATATTTCTAAAATTGTTTTACTATACTTAGGTAAATCAACTTTAATCTCTTGCTTTTTTTGAGTATAAACAGATTCATATTTTTCATAAAATGAATCGTCAGGCGAATCATCAAATTCTAATCCATCAATTACTTTTAAAACAATATCCCTATAAAAGTCATATTCTTTATTAAGCAATTCATATCTTCGTTCAAACAAGCCAAAGATATTAAAAGATTCACAATCGCCACTGTAACAATGAAACATCTTATTTTGTTTATAATAATATAACTTCATACTGGCTTGCTGAGCATTATAATTATGACAAATAGTAGGAAATATAATTTCCTTACTATTCTCAATATATCTGTCTGCTCCTAAAGACATAACTAATTCTATAACTTTTTTATCAGTTAAGCCCTCATAAATTTCTTTTAGAGTTAAACTCATATCAAGTCATCTATCTCCAATTCATTTAATTGTTTTTTCATAGCTTCAGAAGTTCCAAATACCTCTTCAAAGTTATCAATAATTTCTTGTGATTTTTCTTTTTCTTTTTTAGAAAATTCAATCATTGTTTCATCTTCATCATTTAATTTATTAACAAATTCATTTAATTCTTCATTTTCATCAATTGTGACGTTCATAAGACTAAAGTCCTCTAAAGGTTTATTATTTGAAGATGTAATAAATAAATCTTTTTTTCTTAATGTGCCTAAATTGATATAACTCCATATTCGACACATTGTCCAACGTCCACGTCTGTTTTTATAGATGTCTGTAATTAGGTTTGGAGTATGTTCACATTGTTTAACAAAGTCATTAACCAAAGTCAATTCACTTATTGTCGGTCTTTGCATCATACAACCTAAGTCAGCCACATCAGCTACAGATTTTGCCGTTTCTTCTGTTATTTCTAACAGCACTGACTATTTCTTAATGTTTATTGCACCATATCCATTTCGATTTTCTAAGAAATCTACTTCCAGTCTAACCCAGAATAGTCGATACAGGATTTTATTCCCACGAGATTACCTATAGAAAGGCTTCCTCGTTAGCTATATTTATATATAACCCTATTTAAATAGTAAAGATATGTAGAGGCTCAAAATGGTAACTGAACCTCGTATATTATGATAATCTTTAAAACTTCCATCATCTTTTTCTTCATTACTAATCTGTGTTGAAGTTTCTACAAAAGCATTTAATTCAACCGCAAGATTTTTTAAAGTAGTTGATAGGAGCCTGAGAGCAACATCCTCTCTTAAAGCTAAATCCCTATATTCATTTAACATTGCAGGACTTGAAAAAATGTAATCATAAAAGAAATTTTCAACACCATACTGCAAATTATATTTTCTAAATAAATTCTTTATAACACTTGCACAAGGGTCAGGGATTCTTGCAAATAACATATTATCTTTATAAGTTTCCATAATCTGAATTGCCGTTTTTATTCGAGGCATTTCATTATCTGTAAAACTACCATAAAGAAATACTTCTTCTGAAATTCCTGTTAAAAAAGATAACAACATTGTTTTTATTTCTTCTGTATCTTGTTCTGTCATAATGTATAAAGTTTTTTCAGGACTTGGATTTGTTACTATCCATTTGTGTTCTAATGTACTATATCTAATAGGATAGGCAATGTTAGCAGCGTCAGCTACCATATTACGAGTTTTACCCACACTCGTTCCTGCCGACCTAAGATACATTTTCCCTTTTCGTCCTCCTCTTACAACAGTATTAAATATCTCACCTTGTAATGTCGCACCAATTTCAGGCGATTCTTTTAATTCTTTTAAAAGTTCTTCAAGACCTTCACAAGCATAAGATTCTTCTACAATTGAACTGCTACTATATTTTTCTTCATATATTGTAATTTCTTTTTTAAAGTGATTTATAATATCTGTCGTTGTCATTCTTTCAAAAGCATCATTTATCTTAATTCTATCTTTATCAAGTAAATCCTCACAATAGATAGATGAAGTATCGTGTCCTGCTTTTTGTAAATCAATGACAAGATTTATTTTCTTTAGTTTATTGTAATAATAATTAAAGTTCGCCAAATTCGCATTAGATTCAGAATCTTGAAGAAATGCAATACCATTTTCTTTTTCAATCAAATCATAGGCAGATGAATTATCTTTTAAAGAGTTCATTATATCAATAGTATGAATATTGCCTGCACCATTGATATATAAATTATAGATTGCAGAAAAGATATATTTATCAGATAATCTTCTAAAATCTTCCATTTCTAATCGATATTTGTCTGTTTCACTTAATAAATCAGGATTCTGCATTAGACAGCCAATTATTTGAGTTATTGTAACTCTATCTATCGTTATCATTCTTCATCACCTACTATTGAGTTCAAGTCAATTTCCTTTCGTTTCTTTTTCTTTTGTCTTAATTTGAACTGAACACCAGGGTCGATGTGAATTTCAATTCTGTCTTTTTCAAGCTGTCTTTGAATGGATTCTGCAATTTCTTTTTGTTTCTTTCCTAAGTTGAGATAGTATTGTTTAGCATCGTAATATATTGATGGGATAATTCCAATTGTTTTATATTCGGGTCGGACTCGATTATGTTTAACTTCATAGAAGTATTTCAGCGTTAGAAGTTGTGTTTTATAACTATAGCCTTGCTTGACGAATTTCGCCATCTGTAATACATTCCAAGGGTCAACAGGTAGTTCTTCTGAATACTGACCAAAGAGACGGTAGACATAGAAGTAAAGTGCATCTCTATCATCATATATCTGTTTTGTGATTTTGAGATTGTCTTCATTAAGGTATCGTCTGACTGTGTTAGGAGAGATATTTAATTCTCGTGCTACTTTTGTTTGATTGTGATAGTTGGAATAAAGTTGATTTATTTGTTCTATCATTTCAGGTGTTATCTTTGTGTTTTTCTTTTTTGTTATATCATCTTCGTTCACATATTTTCGTACAGATGCTATTGAGATTTGTAATTTCTCTGCAATCTGTTGATAAGTATGATGTTCTGAATGAAGTGATTTAATTTGTGTTATTATATCTTGCGATAACATATAATCACCATCTTTCTTATTTACTATAATAATTATATCACATTTTCTACTAAAAGTCAAAGTACTCAAAGAAGCCGCCCGGCTTCTACGTCAAAATTACGTTAGTTAATTTTGACGGTGTCCCCCCTATTCGGCATAAAATAAAAAAAGAGAGACAAAATTTTGTCTCTCTCGTACTGTTTTATTAGCATTTTGTTCTTGCCAAGCTCAGTAAACTTAACCCGTCACATCTGGACTGTTGTAATTTTCTACTAAAAAGTAGATGTTAAAAACGGCAAACTATCTTTTAATTACGTCATTGTCCTGAGTCACCCAGCCCGACTCTTTGACTGCCTTCCGTTTTTATTGAAATTTATTATTTTTGGGTTCCGTGTACGATTTTCACGTACCTCCCTTCTCTTTTAATTCATTGCGGTGAATTTGGTTAGAATAACCATCGTTTAAATAGTTTATCATGCCCTTAATTTTCAATTCCCGCAAATCTCCGTTAAGTAAGAGTGGAACTCTTCAATTAAATATAAAACTAACTAACTATTTAAAAGTACAATTTACGCTGCGTGGCTTGTAAAACCTAAGAAAATAAAAATAGAAGACTATCTATAATAACCTTCTACTCTTATTCTTATTTGATATCGTGGCGTTTCTTACAGTGTCATGTCGCCCCGTCAAGAAAATATTTTCTTGAATTTAATTCTTTTTAGCGGTATAATCCATCAAGTTATATCGGACAAAAAGAATTTATTTAGTTGTATATTATATGTAGATTTTTATTTTCTTCATCTCTATAAAATTCTATCACAAAATAATACAGAAGTCAAATAGAGAACTTATTCAACAGGTACACCTAAAAAATCCATCACTTTTTTCATACCTAATCCGCCCTCTTCTTCAGGTTTCATGCAGTATTCCCATATCTTAGGGTGACTTATCTTTAATTTCTGGAATCTATTAGGTTCTTTTTCTAAATGAACTCCAAAACCGCAATAAACGCAACCTGTTCTTTTTGCTAAGGTAGTATCATAAATTCCATTTTCTTCTACAATATCTCCATAGATTTCTTTACAATAAGGAATTTTGTAACGAGTCATATATTCTAATTCATCACTTCTCGCCCAGATTGAGAGAGGCTTTGAGCTTGGATTAGTATCGCTGAAAGCATTACATCCATGTTGCAACCATTCACTTTTTCTTTGAATTGATTCTTCAGTAAGAGTTCCAACATATGGCTTTAAATCTGTTTTCTTATTATATAATTTAAACGGTCTCTTCTTTAAATAATCACAACATCTTCCAGAAATTTTAAAATCTGCATCTAAAAGAAATTTCCATTTCTTTTTGTTAAAAATAGAAGGTTGTCCTGTTTTCCCTTTTAAAAGTCCATTTAAGGCTAACCAATCAGTTGTTCTTTGACCTGTTTTAGTATTCCAGCCATCATTGCTTCTAACTCTTTCAATTGCTTGAGCTACATTCTTACTTACAATAGGATACCCATAAGTCTTAATAACTTCTTTAAAACTTAATTCAGGTCTGATAATTTCCACATTAGTACAACCCTTTACAAAATTCTTTATTTCAGGATATTCCAATCCAGTATCACAGTAAACTGCTTTTACATCAGGATAAATCTGTCTAACCAAATGTAATAAAACAGTGCTATCTACCCCCCCCCCGAAAAACTAACATAAACATTACCATTCCATTTTTCATACCATTCAATTATGCGTGTTTGTGCAAGCTGAATTTTTCTATCTAAACTCCAGCTTTTCATTTCTTTTAAATCTTCACTTGTATACATATTATCACCTCATAATAAAATGGAGAGGAATTTCACCTCTCCTTTGTTTAACTTATTTCGTCTAAGTAGTCTGCTGCTTGTGCAACCAATGAACGTTCCACTGTCTGCAAAGTAACAGTTGCAAATATTTTTGCAAATTTCTCTGATTCAGACAATCTTAAAAGCAACTTCAAGCCATTTTTATTTTTAAATAACTGACTATCCGCCTGCTTAAAATCGCCGTCAAAGAAAATTCTTGTACCTTCGCCACATCTTGCTATTAACAACTTAATGTGGTCTTCAGTAAGATTCTGTGCTTCATTCACTATTACGATTGAATCACTAAAACTTCTTCCTCTAATGTAACTCATTGGCACAACCTCAAGCTGATCATAAGCTATCATTTGTTTGATTCTATCAATACCAACAAGATCATTAAGAGGCCCAAGTTGTCCTATGGTTTTATCTAAAAGTTCCAATTGTGTTATCTTAATATCGCTATTAAGTTCAGACTATATCTTGATTTTGTTATCAATGTAGAATTTTTTCTTTCGCATTTAATTCTTCCGTCATTTCTTTATAAGAATAACGGTGTTCATTTAAATAAATGATTCTTTGTTTCTCTTCTTCCGTAAACATTTTTATCACCTCCTTTAATTCTTCTACATAACAAAATCCTCAAAACTTCATTTACAAGATATAAATTACTCCAAAAAGGATAGTCGTTAAACCTCTCGGCTGTGGATTTTCTTTCAAAAAGACGTTCCCACAATTCACTGAGTTACCTGGCTATTTCCCAAAAACCACCAGGGAGTAAACCAACTTCTAAACTATCCGCAACATATGCGTTGTTAGGTATATACACTATTTTATGTATACTACCTTTCTTTAAAGCCTCTAAAGCATAATTGTTTAATAAATATGATTTCCTTATTACTTCTTTTCTCAAAGAAGAGTAGACTATATCTTTTCCTATAATAAGGAATGCGACTTTTCATAAAATTACAAAATATTTTAGTCGTTGAACGATTCGTTTCGCTGCTGATTATCAATAAATTTTCCAGCAATTAGTCGCATTATTCAATATATATTTCTATATAAGGGAGCTATTCAAATAACCCGTTCCAAACTTGCCTCCAGCATAGATAATTGACACATTCTTGTTTTTAAGTGCATCAAATAAACAACGCTGTTCTGGGTTCTTTGGCGTTAATGGTTTTACAAAATCATTTTCAATTTTGCCATAACCAACTTTCTTAAGGCAATCCTCACCCATTCTATAGACTTCTATTACCTCATCAGTTACCTTATCTTTAATAATAAGATACTGATTTTCTATTAAATCTATAGGCGATTTATTTTTCTCATAAACATCATTTAAGGCAAGTTTATCTTTTTCATTTTCTAAATCAACTGTCCAATAGTAAACACCATTATAAGTTGCTTTAACAGAGAATCCATCATTAAAAACATCTCTAAGAGTTGCCTGAACTTTAAGATAAACATCATTAGTAATTAACATACCATCATTTTCTTTAGTAATGTCAATGAGCTGTTCATCAACAGTTCCTTCACGTTCTTTTATATCCCAATGTATTTTATCAATATTTCTTGAGATATAAATAGCAGCTCTTCTTGCTTTAGAAGCAATTTCGTGATTAACGTGTTTTTTCAGTCCATCAAGTTCTTTTAATACTCCCATAGAAATCATAAGATTGTCTTCTGATTCTACTATCTGTGGTGTATTAAGAAGAATGTTTGTGTCAATAATTTTTAAAATAATAATCACTTCCTAATTCTAATAAGTAAATAACATTGGAGTAAAAGTAATTTTATTAGATTCATCATTACATAGAGGCTCAAATACTGTTTTTATAGTATTCTCAAAATAGGCATCATCAACAAGAAGTATTTTACAAAAATTCTACATTCTCTATCTGTCCATCAGGAATATTATACAATTCTACACAGCTATTATTTCCTGCTGAAAATTTTATACCTAAAGCCATCTTAAATTCAGCGTAATTATCGTTTCTAAAATATTTAACAAAGAAATTAAAACTATCTAATGTGGCACAGTATATTTTTATCTTAAAAGTTTCATATTCACTTTTATAAAAACATAGTATGTTGCCTATAAAATGAATGCCGTCTATATTTAAATGTTTCGTTATTTACTCCTTATCCTCTATAACTGATGAATTAAACAACATAAGAGATAAACATATTGGAAAATTACACATCGGTTTAATTAAATTATCAATTACTTCTATTGAAATTTTATCTTCAATTAGTGCAAAAGACCATCTTTTACCTTTTCCAATTATTGATTCAGTTGTTTTAAAGATATTTAATTCTTTATTATTATTAACAAATCGAATCATATCCTGCATTTCTATCTTATTAACATTTTGATTTGAAAAGAACTTTATAAATTTAGTAATAAAACAATTAGCTGATTTTTTTGAATTACAGTAAATATTTATTACAAATCTGTCTGGATAAGTTAAAATTAAATTACCAATAAATTCTATAATATTATGATTCGCATATTTCATAATTTCTCCTCTAAAAAGAGGGCGGAATTAACCGCCCATTATTTAATTAAGTACATCTTCTATCTGACCAATAGCCTCTTCTAACTTATCAATATCTTCTTCTTTAATATCAGAGAACTTTGTTGGCTTTTCAAATATTCTTTCAAGAACGGCAAGAACATCAGCCTTTTTATCAGCTTTTGCTGCATCATTCCAAAGGGATTTAGCTTCTGACATCAGTTCTGAAAAGCTTCTCTTAGCAAATGGATTAACTTCATTTGTTATTTCAGTACCATCTCTTTCTGCTGTTTTATCAATAGCGTCATAAATGGCATCTACAAGACCTGTATACGTCATAGGAATTCTTGCTTCAATAGGCTGGAATCTTGAACCTGCAAGAAATCTATCATCACCTTTAAGATAAATATATCTTTCAGTGACACTCTTGCCATTTTCGTCACGAAGATTTATATTACGGAGATAGCCAATAACATCAACCATTCCATTTACTATTTTAGAGCATCTCTTACTCATAGATGGAACAATCTTTGTATATTCTTCGCCTTTATCATTTTTCAATGTTTTTTCATTCTCGTGAGAAATGAAAAGTAAACCATAACCGCCAAACATAAGTTCTCTAAGCGTAGATTCAAATTCCTTATCTACCATCTGATAGCCAGCACCATAAGGAATTTCACCAAGAGATTCTACATTATTTTCATCACAAATATATTTAGTGCAGGCATCATAAGCAATGTCAATAACATCAAGTGCTATTGTATCAAACTTATCCTGCAAAGCTTTTGTTTTAGTAAGCTGTCTTACCATAGATTTCCAATCAGACCAAGTTTTTACTGGCTGAACAAAAATATCATTCAATGCATTTGACTTTTCTACCGTCTTTTTTAAGATATTTATACGGAATAGATTATATCTTCTCTTGAATAAAGAGTGTGGCATTTCATTTTAAAATTACGTTATAAAAACTAATCGTTGAACCTGTTAATTAAATTAACTTGGCTGCTGATTTATTTGTTACAAAATTCCAGCAATTAGCCACATTATTCAATATATATTCCTATATAAGGGAGCTAAATTAACCCATTTCAAACGCTGCGATAAGCACTTTTGGAAATTTAGATGCAATTGTTGTTTTACCAACTTTTTCTTCACCATAAAGAAGAATATATTTACCTTTCAAATCCTTACTAATTTTCTGAGGTTCTAACGCCATTAAATCTATTGCCATTATCAAAATCACTCCTATTTAAAATTTAAAATAAAAAAGACCTCAATCAATTTGACTGAGGTCTAAAGAATCTTACCAACCGAAATCGTCTTCGCTACCACTTGCTGGAGCTGTTGTTTTTGGTGTAGGTGCTGGTTTCTTCTTGCTTTCCGCAATCAAATTGTCGTTTACTGCTGTTCTTTCTAAAAGAACTTCCTTAATTTCATTACTATCATATGATTTCTTTTCATCAAGTGGACGACTTGCTCCACACAGTACCAATTCCCTTCTTCTAATTGTTCTATTTCTTTCTATCGGTTCACCGAAATCCTGTTCTTCATAATAAGTTTCAACAGTTGAACCACAGTTTATAATACCTGTAAGATTAACCGAATCTCCTTTGCTCCAATTCTGTTCTATAAAGTTCGCAGCCTCTGGAGTGTTTGTAACAAACTGAAGAACATTTGCTTTTCCCTTCCAACCGATAATGATTATATCAATTTTAACTCTGCCTGTTTCATTGCCTTCTTTATCAGTTTCTCTTTTAGGGTCTTTTCCAACAATGGCATTACGAAGTGTAAACTTTGCTGAATCTTCTTTTGCACTTGAGGCATTGGATACAACATTTATAAACTTACCATCAATTTCAAAGTTCTTATCCATAAGAAGTCCTGTTGAACGATTTACATAAACATTTTCAGCAAGTGAGCCAGTAAATCTAACTCTTGAAGCATCTTTTACATCTTCAACGCTTGCAAGAGGAATCAGCTTATCCTTATAAGAAACAATTCTTTCATAATTACTATTTATAGAACCATCTGACTTAAGCTTCATTGAAAACATTCTACAATCAATGACGTTTTCAACAACCTTTCCGTTAATCTCCTGGTCAACTTTAATTGAAGCATTTAATCTAACATAATCTTTACCATTCTTTGATGTGCCTTCGTCAATTTTAAGTTCTGTAAGAATACCTTCGCCTTCAACATAATTTTCTGTCTGTGTTTTTCTAATATCTAACATTTAATAAATTCCTCCAATATAATAAACTTTAATTAAGGTTGAGCAAGAGATTGTCTTGCTCAGAAAATCAATCCTTATTCAGCGTCAGGGTCAAGATTAAGTCCTTCTGCTGTAATCTTATAAGTCTTAAAGTCTTTTTCTGTCTTTTCATCATAAGTAGAACCAACTTCAACATATCCATTCTTAACAAATGAACGAAGTGAGCCAATTACACACTTAATATCAAGTGCTGATGAAATCTGCTTTGTTGTGAATTCTGAGTCTGCATTACCTTTAAGAAATTCAAGAATCTTTTTGCTGTTTACTGTCATTGTAAAACCACTCCTATAAAAATTAAATTTTAATAAAGGAAAAACCTTTATCATATAAAAATAATATCATATTTTATTTAAAAAGTCAATTATATTTCTTTTTTTATTTTAACTAAAGGTTAATCTCTTTTGACTTTAAATAAAATCATTTTTGAAAATCTTTTCTCTTGATTTTCTATAAATATTATATCATAATTTTAAAGAAAAGTCAAGAAATTGATTTTATAATATTTACAACATAATTATCATCATTTAATCCAATTGCTTTTGAACCAGTAGCTTTCTTACTCTGTTCAGCAACTTCTTTAGTATTAAATTTTAATAACTTGTTGTTTACTATAATAATTATATCACAATCGGCATTAAAGGTCAAGAAATTTACTATCATATCATTTTTTCTTGTGCCTGAAATCATTTTACCTTTTGTATTTGTACCTGCGACATCAAATTCATCCAATGATGTTTTCTTTATTAAACCATTTTTAGAGATAGTCAATAAAAATTTATCATCATTATCTATCTTTTTAGCCGAGATAACTTTATTATCTTCTAACTTAATTCCTTTTATACCACGTGCGTTTCTTCCTACAGAATTAACACACTGAGAATTTATAATCAAAGAACGTCCGCTATCTGTTAAAATACAAATCCTTTCATCTTTGATAGGAATTACATTTATAACTTTATCATCTTTTTCAAGCCCGATGGCATTTACACCTTTATTTCTTCTAAAATTATATTCTGAAATTTTAGTTTTCTTTAAATAACCCTTTTCAGTAATAAAGCAGAAATATTCTGAATCATCATTAGAATACGGCATAATTGCATTTACTTGTTCACCACTCTTAAAATCAAATAAACGATTTATGTTAATCTTATCATTTATCGGCAAATCACAAGTATAGAGATTATATGCTCTTCCTAAAGTAGTAAACACTAAAATAGAATCAAGATTACTTACATTTAAAGTATCTGAAATAGCTTCGTTTTCAGCTAATTTAACTTTACTACCTTTGATGCCTTTTCTTGAAAGCAAAAGAGTTGTAGATTCTTGAGTATAGATGTTGCCAAAATTAGTGAAATGAATAAGAAGTTCCTTTTCTTCTATGGGTTCAGGTTCTTCTTCTTCAGTAAAGTCAAGATTCATACATCTTGTTTTACGTTCATCGCCATATTTTTCTGCAACTTCTCTTAAATCTTTTTCTATTTCTTTGTTCAAAAGATTTCTGTTCGTAAGAACTTCAGTATGGTATTTTTGTTCAGCGAGCAGACTATCTTTTTCATCTTTAAAAGACTGAATTTCTAAGTTAATCAATCTTGAAAGAGTCATTTTAAGAATTGCTTCTACCTGCGGCTCATTAAATCCAAACCTATCCATAAGATTAGATTTTGCTTCTGTTTTATCTTTTGAGCTTCTGATAAGATTTACAACTTCATCTATATTGGCAATAGCAATGAGAATACCAGTTATGATATTAAGCCTTGCTTCAATTGCCTTTAGGTCATATTTGTGAGCCTTTGTTCTAACTTCAATTTCGTGGTCAAGATGAGCTTGTAAAGCTTCTTTCCAACCAAATACTTTAGGTGTAGTGCCTTTGTCGAGCATTACCATGTTGATTGTGTAACTGTCTTGTACTGAAGTTTCTTTATATAATTGTTTTACTAATCGAGTAATATTTATATCTTTTTCCAAAACAATTTTAATGTTTGCTGTTTTTTTAGATAAATCATCTACTTTTTTAATTCCGTGAAGTCTATCTTCAGACACTAATTCTGCTATTTGTGATACAATAGTACTTGTATAAACGTTGTATGGAACTTCTCTTATATGTAACGCATTTTCTTTTTCGTCGTACTCTATTGAGCTTCTTAAAATAATAGCTTTTCCTGTACCTTTTCTCATAGATTCTTTAACTTCATCAGCATTAAGAATTGTTGAGCCAGTACAGAAATCAGGACAACAATATATTTCTTCAAAATCAATATCAGGATTCCAAAGTAATTTTATCATAGCTTCATTAACTTCTTTAATTGAAAATTGTGGTATACTTGCTGAGAGTCCAGTTGAAATGCCTATTGAACCATTGCAAATATTATAATAACCTAATGTTGGAAATACACTCGGAAATTGCAAAGTATCATCATAATTATTAAACCATTTATCAATACATTCTTTTTCAATTCCTTCAATCATTTTATAACCAATTTCACTAAGTCTACAGTCTGTATATCTGTATGCTGATTCATCGTTACTTTTTCTCACTGTACCGCAAGAGCCATCAAATTCTTCTAAAGGATACATCATAGCAAAAGATTTTGCCATACGAGCAATAAGAGCGTAGCAGGAAGAATCGCCGTGAACGTAAAATTTATCCATGGCAGCGGCAATTGATTTTGCTGATTTTTTAAAAGGATATTTATAAACAATTTTATCAAGATACTGAGCATACATACACTGTCTTTGAGATGGTTTTAAACCATCTCTTGCATCTATAATTGCTCTATTTTGAATTGTCATTCCTGCATAAATAGAAAAACTATTTTCAACAATATCTTTTAAATCTATTTTCATTTATTTCACCTCTCTTAAATATTTTCACCATAATCTGAAAAATCTATTCTATTCATTACAAATTCTTTACGAGGCTTAATGTCAGTTCCCATCAATTCACAAAGAACTCTTACTCCTTCGTCTGAATATTCTATTTTATCCATTACTTGTCCGCCGTTTGTAGAAAACAAAGTTGCTTTTAAATCATATTCGTTAAGCAAACCTAAACCTTTAATTCTCTTTACGGAACCTTTTAAAGTTCCTCTTACTTTATCAAATTCTTCATCAGTATAGTACCAGCTTATAGGCTTTTTATCCTTATCTTGTTCTATAAATAAAGGAGACCTAAGCCAATATACTCTTCCTTCTTTAACCAACTGAGGACACAATCTCCACAAATTGGCAAGAATCAATAATGCGATATGACTTCCATCATCATCCGGGTCTACTAAAATAGCTATTTTTCCATAACGCAATTTATTCGGATTATAATGATTTAAATCTACTCCCAATGCGTATAATAACATTTTAACTTCTTCGTTTGCATAAACATTTTCATCTTCTGCTTTAAGACAATTTAACATTTTCATGTTTTCCAATATTTCTATTGGCACTGACTATCTCTTACTAATATAAGTAATATTAGAATACCATTTCAAAATATATATTATTTTTACTCTACTTAACGTAGATAGTCGATACACTTTTTATTAAAGTAATTTAATAACTTAGTTCGGGATTATCTCTTTAAAGACTTCCCCGATGCTTTTAAAACAATGTATACATTTAGATATTAGTGGGCAAAATCTTTACCCCTTAAACGAAGAATGCCATATTTTTTTGTATCTCTTCCTAATGCAACTGAACTTCCGGCAGAATCACCCTCAACAACACAGAGCGTTGCACTTTCTCCAAGATTTTCAGCATCACTCAACTTATCAATAAATGCCAACTTCTGTTTTCTCAAATCCAACATTTCTTTAGTGTGATTTAAAACAGCTTCTCTTGCCTTTTCGGCAGCATGTTCAGCTTTTTCTAACTTTAACATCATTTCAATTATTGAACTAAATTCAGGTATTCGTTCAAATTCTTCCAAACCCTTTTTAAAGGCTTCAGAAGTCAATGTCGCTAAATTAGGATTTGTAATTTTTGATTTAGTCTGATTAGCAAAAGAAGGTTCTAATACTGTACAATTTACAACATACACCAATCCTTTTCTAATCAATTCAGTACTTAAATTTTTATTTCTCGCCAATTTTCTTACAGTACTTGTTAATGTTCTTTTAGCACCTGTTGCAGGAGAACCCAGTTCAGGACAATTCAAACTATTAGCAATAACATAAGATTTATCTGAATCTTTAGTCCAGATAAAGGCAATTTCAACTTTATCAGTTCCATCTGTTGCTTCGGCATAAATTGGTTTACTCATTAACGGTTTTTTGACCTTATCATTTATGAAATCAACTATGCCATTTTCAGAATAGAAAACATCTTCTTTCTTACCATCATTTAAAATGAACTTGACACCCTTATTAAGATATGAAATATTTTTTATTTCTTCACAAATTCTATCATAAACAAATCCTTTTTCCATATAAGTAAAAACTTTCTTATCAGGTTTAAATGTTACTCTTGTACCTGTTTTTTCAAAAGTTTTTGTTTCTGTATAATCTTTTAATATTCCTGTTTCAAAATATGCACAATGATTTATGCCATCTCTAATTGATTCTACTTTAAAGAACTCAGACGACATATTACAAGCTGTGCCACCAATACCGTTCAAACCACTACTATTCTTATAGCTACTTTTATCAAATTTACCTCCAGTATGAGCTTCTGTAAAAATAGAAACAAGAACATTTGTCCCATCATTTTTAATGCCAAATGGAACACCTCTGCCATAATCTCTTATAGTAGCAATGTTATTGTCTTCATCAATTGTAATCTCAATGCTATCACCATATCCAACAAGAATTTCATCAGTAGCATTGTTGACAATTTCCTTAAAGGACTGATAAACACCATCATCATCAGAAGTTCCAAGATACATTTGGATTCTACTTCTCATAGCTTCTCTCGTATCAAGATGTTTAATTGATTTAGCATCATAATTACCTGCCATATAATTACCTCCTTTTTATTTACTATAATAATTATATCATAATTCAATAAAAACGTCAAAAGGCTATCATTTAATTGATAGCCTTTACGTTACTCTTTGTTCATATAAGTTTGAAATTCAACAAATGCATTATAAATTCAATCTCTCCTTTGCAATGTTAAAATATTTTTCTTCTTTTTCTATTCCTATGTAATGTCTTTTTAAATTCTTAGCGGCAAGACAAGTTGTTCCACTACCCATACAGCTATCCAATACAACATCACCTTCGTTAGTATATGTCTTTATTAGATACTCAATCAATTTAATTGGCTTCTGAGTAGGGTGTAGACTTCCTTTTCTAACTTTATCAAAAGCTAATAAAGTGGTAGGATATTTCTCATCATAGGTCTTATAAATTCTTTTACAACCTAAATTTCCTGCACTTTCACTATTGTTCATTCCACCTGACTTTATAGGTTTATCTCTCTTTATCATTTGAGGGTTATAGTGACTTTTACCTTTAATAAAAATAGAAATATTTTCTGTCTGTCGCATAGGTTGAATTTTGGCATTGCACATACCACTTGGAATTTTCTTATTCCAAATCCAGTCATACTTATAATCTTTAAGATTACTTAATCTTAATTTACTTGAAAATGGTTCAGAACCAAATAAAGCTATTACCCCCCCCCGAACAATGATTCTATTATACTCTTGCCATAATGGTTCTAAAGGAATAATATTATCCCATTTACAAGAAGTTGTTCCATATGGCAAATCAGAACAAATAAAATCAATTGAATGGTCTGGAATATTTTTCATTATTTCTAAACAATCTCCAAGAATCAATTTATTCTTCATATGTCACCAATTTTTCCACCATCTTTCTCTGAGAAGTATTCAACGCTGCTTTGCATTCTTTTTGCCATACTATAGTCATATCATCAGGCACATCACACTCAGAAACAAACACTTTATTCCATTTACTTTGTTCTCTAACCCAATTCCAAAATTCATCAACATTAAAAGCCTCTTTATAATATTTATGAGTTGACATTACATAGGGTGGGTCACAATAAATTACTTTGTTTTTAAAACTTAAATCTTTATAATCAGCCTGTTCAAATTTACAGTTGAGCATTTTTGGAATTTGTTTTTCTAAATTATTCTGTCTTTCTTTATTATAAGGAGTTCCACCTTCATACCTTGAACCTCTCGCAAAAGAACCCCACCATTTGCCTGAAAAAGAACACAAAAATCCAACATAAGCATAGTACCAATCTTCATAAAGCCCATCTTGCTTTTTAAAAGAATCCCGGACTTTCATATATTCATCTTTGTCAATTTCCATTATTTCAGGAAGCTTTCCACCACCTATAACATAATTCCAAAGTGCTATTAGCCATTTGTTATTATCATAACATAATTTTACAGGATAATCAATACCTTGTACTATGTTACCCCCCCTACAAACGGTTCAACATAACCATCATAGAAACCAGTATCCAATTCTTTTTGTAATATAGGACAAATATACTTTGCTATTCTTTGCTTACCACCAATATATTGCATTACCATTCCTCCGCATTAAATTCTAAATCTCTATCCTGTATAATAAATTTCTTTATGCCGTTTTTCATTACTATATAATTGCAATCATTAGGATTCTTATCAATATAATCCCAACTACGCCAAATCTGAACTTCGCCTTCACCTATTTCAAGCACAATTCTTTCAGAAGAGAAATTAAAGCCCCATTTTTCTTCAGATTTATCCAATTCTTTAAGTAATCTACGATATTCAAAATCATCTACAAGGCATATTACTTCATTATATTTTGTTGTATCAACAACTTCTTTAATTGTACTTATTGTATCATAAGTTCCTCTTATATCAAAAATCATTTATTCTTTCCTTTCCAAAAACTATAATATTTAACTTTGTTTCCATCTTTATCAACCCAAAAATTAACATAAGTGTTAATCGGTTTACCACAATTAGGAGTATTTGGTGTTCTATCAATTATTTTAGTCCAATCATTAGTCATAAAAGGCTCTGTTAATTCCATATAGATTTTAAATCTTTCTTTGTCAGCACCTTCAAGTTTAGGAATTTCCCTTGACCAATATTCTCTTAAAGCAACAATAGTTGACTGAATATTTTCTTTCCTTACTTTCTTTCTTTTTTTTGTATCTCTTTCTTTTGTCTGTCTTAGAATATAATTCCAAAACTTAACACCAAACGGACTTTTATAATCTAAAAGTCGCTGATTATGTTTTACCATATTTTTAATTACATTTTTCTGAAACTGTCTCATTTAATTTCATCCTTTCTTTATCTTACGTATTTATTATATCATAAAATAAAGAAGAAGTCAATATTACTTGACTTCTTCATATAAAACAACAGACTTGGATTCCAATGATCTTTTAATATCAATTATTCTTTGATTTGAACTACCTCTAAAAGGAAGAGTTAAATCTTTTTTATCTTCCTCAAAGCGTCCGTCTACGAGAATGTCAATATCTCGAAGAATATTTATAGCGGACTCTTTCAATAAAAGTTGCTCATAAGTATAACCACTCCATATCCAAATATTTTTTTCTGGGTGTATATCTTTTACTTTGTCTGTTAATTTTTTTACAGCAGTCATATTATCAAATGGCTCTCCACCAAGAATTGATAAGCCGCTAATATAGTTTGGTTTCATCAAATCAATTATTGTTGAAATTGTTTCTTCTGTAAATTTTTCTCCGCAATCAAAGTCCCATAATTCTGAATTGAAACAATTCTTACACTTATGAGTACAGCCAGAAAAAAATATAGAAACTCTTATTCCTGAACCATTAACTACATCCATATCATTGATTTTTATATAATTACTCATATTATTCTTCCTTTAAATATTCATGACAATCAAGATGAACATAACGATTATTTATCTCATCAGTTCTACCTTGATTCCAAAAATTAGACCCAACATACCTTTCTACCTTTATTCACATAAAGAAGTGGACTATACATTCCATACTATCCATTTTATTTAGTTTAGCTATGGTGATTATTGTAGTCTCTGCACCTTCTTACTAACCAATTTTTGAATTTCTTTTTTTCTACTTTCAATTATAGCGGGTTCTCGTTTAGGATAAGCAAATTCCTTAAACAAAATTCTTTCAGCGTACCAACGTGCATACAAAGCTTCTTCTTCATATATAAAAGTTCCTATGTGTATTTGCTTTTGATTGAGTTTTATCTTTGCTATCCATTTATCTTTATTTTGATAAACTCCACGATAATTTACATTCATCTGATTTTGACTTTTTGTTGCTACTCTTAAATTACTTTTTCTATTGTCCAATCTATTTCCGTTGATATGGTCTACAATATCATTTACACCTAATATCTTTCTGTGTAAAAACATAGAAGATTTTGAATTATTTAAGACATATCCATATTTAGTTAATCGCCATTTAATGTTTTTAACCTTTTCAACGTCATCAGCGTCAATAATGGCTTTTGCAATGACATTATATTGCCTATCATATAAATAGATATAGGCAATTTCTCCTTCTATTATTATTTCATTTTTATCCCTTGAAGTCCTGCTTGAATTATCTCTAAAATATCCAAATTTTCTAAATTGTCTATAGTGTTTTGTACAAACAATTTTCCCATCAGCTTTTAATTTTGTTCTGCACAATTTTCCACAAATTTCACACTTATGTTCTAACATATAACTCACCTCCTTTTATTTTTGTATTGATTAGTAAGCTTGGCTCAGGATTATCTATTTGATTTTCCCTGAATTTAAATCATTTTACTGCGGCAATGTTAAATCTTACCGCAAGTTCTTCGACTGATATTCATTTTACTATGATCTCTATTTCCACATTGTGGACATTCCCAATCAAGTTTGCCATTATCATCAATAATTTTAATCTCTTTATCATAACCACATACCATACAATAGTCAGATTTAATGTTGATTTCAGCATATAGAATGTGATTGTAAATGAATTTAATTACCTCAAGTACAGCTTCTATATTATTTTCAAGATTACAAGCCTCTATATAAGAGACAGCACCACCTGTACTAAGTTTCTGGAACTTACTTTCTATATTCAACTTCTTAAAAGGATCAATTGCTTCAAAAACAGGAACATGATAACTATTTGTAATATAATCTCTATCTTTTCCATCAAGTTTAATAAATATATCATCGCCAAACCTCTTTTTTAAACATTTTGCAAACTTATAAGTGGTTGATTCTATTGGACTACCATAAGGAGAATAATCAATATTTTCTTTTTCTTTCCACTCTTCACACTTATTATTAAGAAAGTTCATAATTTTAAGTCCAAATTCTTCTCCTATATCACTATCTGTGTGAGAGTGTCCTGTCATATATTTGACACATTCATACAATCCTGCATAACCAAGACTAATTGTAGAATAACCATTATAAAGTAATTTATCAATTTTTTCACCTTTTTTAAGTCTTCCAAATGCACCATATTGCCATAAGATAGGTGCGACATCTGATAAAGTTCCTTTTAATCTTTCATGTCTACATCTTAAAGCCTTGTGGCATAATTCAGTTCTTTCTTCCATCAAGTTCCAGAATTCATTCAAATCCCCTTCAGAAGAAAATGCAACATCAGGTAAACTTAATGTAACCACACCTTGATTAAAACGACCCCAGTATTTATGTGTTCCTTCTTTATAATTTAAAGCATTAGCTATATTGCCATACTTTTCACTAAATCTATCTATAGTTAAAAAACTTCTACACAATAACATTTCTGTTATTGGACTATATCTTCAAATATTTAAATATTTGCTCGGCACTTTCAAACAAAATGTTTGTACTCTACTCATTCTTCATTTGCATGAATATTTTCGATAGTCTCTTGATTTTCTTCAATATTAACACAGGATTTGTTTACACATTCCCTGTTAGCACTAATGTTAATTACCATTATCCTATAATTACTAAAACGTCATTAGTACACCTTATATTTCATAAGTTCACCGAGTTTTACATGAGCCATAGTGTAATTTTTAACCCATACACCCATAAACATCACCATTCTTATATTCCTTCATCTTCTTTTCAGAAATATAATCAGGTACGAATCTCTTTGCTGTGCATTTTGCTGCAAGTTTAGTTACATAGTCATATTCTCCACCTTCCATACAATTACATTCTTCAATAACATAAAGAAGTTTCGGAAATTCTTGAGTAACATAAACACCTTTTTCATTTTTAATACCAAGGACTCTTTGCTTAAAAAATTCACAAATGATGTCAGCGGTTTCATCTATATATTCCTTATCATCACTAAGATACATAAACACACTAATAAAAGGTGCCTGTCCATTTGTAGTTGACATAGAATTTACTTGATAGTTAAAAGTTTGAACTCCATCTTCTACTTCTTTTTTAGTATCTAAACGGGCATATTCATCCGCTTTATCTTCACCTAATCCTCTATTTATATATTTCTTTTTATGATAATTATAACTATCTCTAACAAAAGGAGCTAAATGAGAAATATTGATAGTTGTACCGCCGTATTGTGAGCTTGCTACTGCTGTAATAATTTGTGTCGCAACAGTCATTGCAGTTAAAAATCTGTGAGGCTTTTCAATCATTTTTTTGTTAATAACTGTTCCATTCTGCAACATATCTTCTAAGTTGATTAAACAACAATTTGAAAGGGGTTGAATGTAGTAGTCGCTATCGTGAAAATGAATGATGCCCTTTTCGTCAGCTTCAACTATATCTTTTGGTAGCAACACTCTTTTTGTTAAGTCTTTACTTGTTATCCCTGCAATATAATCTCTCATTGTAGTTACAACATTTGCATCTTTATTAGAATTCTCTGTATTCCAATACTCACTATCACCTTTTATAAGTTCTAAAATAGCATTGTCTGTAACATTTCTCGACATTTCTCTTTTATATCTATATCTAATATAACTCTTGGCTATATCTTCATAACCACTTTCCATTAAAGATTTTTCAACTATGTCCTGAATATCTTCTACAGAAATCACGTCTTCCTTTATTTTATTTTTTACAACATATGCTACTTCTATAGATTCTTTAATACAAGATTTATGCTGAACTTCAATAAATGCTTTATCAATAGCGTTAACGATTTTATCTTCGTTAAAAGGCACTTTAGAGCCATCTCTTTTAATTACATACATCTCTATCACCACTCAATACATTATAAATTTCTTTCCAATTCTTACATCTAATACCTTTATAATCTTCATTCCAAGGATAAGCAAAACAAATATTTATTCTGCCTTCTGTAAAATTCTTCGGGTAATCATCAATTAAAACATCTACCTGAATCAATTTTTTATTTGGACAACAATAAAGACATTTTCTAATATCAAGAAAAGGAAATAAGTTTTGAAGCCATTTTTCTTTCTTATAGAAATTATATGGCTCAGTTTTAGTCACAAATATGATTTCTTTACCTTCAGTATGAAGTTTAGAAATATATTTACGACAATCTTCCATCGGTTTTATTCTCTGCCAAGTTCTTTTATCAGTAAAATAACGATAGAAGTTATCTTTGAATGACTCTTTTACAAACTTTTCTATGTAATAGTCTGTAATATTACTCTGTTTTAAAGAATCACCACTATCTTCATTGTACACTGACAAAACTGCTTCACAAAGATTGTTAAGACAGTTGTCTATGTCAATTCCTATAATCATCTTGAGTCATCTCCTTCATAAGTTTATACATATATTATATAATAAAATGCCTATAAAGTCAAGAAAAGAGTCGAGGGTTAATTCTCGACTCTTATTCAACGCTCCATTCTAACATATCTTCATAAATTTGATGTATGTAAGAATTTCCACCTAAATTATGATAGGCATTATATAAACTCATTAAGTCCTCTCTAACTCTCTGAGGAAGAACTTTTTTAGGTAAATAAGCCTGATAAATAGAAGTAATAGAATGTCTCAATGCCGCCAAAGTAGACTCTTTATCTGTATTTAAAGTAAAGGTTACTTCGGCGAACATTTCTTTTATGTTATCTATTTCTTTCTTAGTTTCATTCTGGTTATGTTCTATTTTCTCTTTTAGCTTTTTATCTTCTTCTTTTCTCTCATTTATTTCTTTAGTAACAACTTTTAATTCATCAATTATTGGGTCTAAATTTTTTTTAAACATTTTAGAAATAATTGATTTACCTTTATTACTAATCAATCCAAAAAATCCAGTTAGTGTAATTAAAGCACTACAAACACCAGCAATCAAACCAATGTTATTGGCAATTTCTTTTAACAAAATCACATCACCTCCTGCTCAATATATCATTATGATATATTGATTTTACAACATATTCAGGAGTAGAAAAAATCTTTTGAAATGTTAAAGAATTTAAATCATAATAAGGTATTCTAATTAAAGGAATGTGATTCATAAGACAGAAATTATTTTTAATTCTATCTCTTTCTTGTGCTTGTTTAAACTTGCTGCCAGTCTGCTTAAAATATTTAGTAGGTTTAAAATGTTGCTCGCCATCTACTTCAATGCAAGCAATAATCTTCCTATTACTATTAAAGACAACAAAATCAAATCTTAAATCTCTATGTTTTAAACTTTTTAACCCTTTGAATTTAACTTCTTTTTGATATAATATACCATTTGATTTTAATAGTGATTCAACTTTATCTTCTCCTTTTGACATAATAATCAGCCTCTTTTATGAGGAGGTGGAGGAGGACAAGGTTTCTGTGGTGAAAAATATGGTGGAGGAGTGCAATCTGGTCTTTCCTCATTAAAATATGGAGAATAAGGAACTTCGCCGTAATTTAGATGATATGTTGCTATATGATACATCTGCCTGCCGTATTCATCAATTGGAATACCATAAGGATATTTATGGATTAAATCCCTAATACATTTTTCCCAAGGGTTCTTATTCCATTCATACATATCACATTCTAATCTTGCAGAGAAATGAGTTGTATTTATAATATCCATTTTAGGAGGCGGTGGTGGCAGTTCAGCGTCTATTGCAACAGCTCTCCAGTTTATCAAGCCCACCAATAAAGTAGATAAAGACTCATCAGATAATTCAAACGCAACATGATAAACAGGCTCTTCACTCTTTTCAAGTTGGTATTTCCCTTCTTCTTTATTATATTTAAACAATAAAAATACATAATATTGTTTTACTTTGTATATTAAAGAAACCTCAGGAAGTCCATTTGTCCTTGAAGCATAAAACTTACCCTCTAAATCTGGAGTTGTGAACTTAATTGTTTCTGGGAAATAAAGTTTTGGAGATAAAATATCTTTACCTTTATATTCCGGTATGTCAAAGTATCCCCAGTTCAATTCTCTTGCATCACAAGGACGTGTTGCACCTAGTGTTCTCTGAAGTAAAGTCACTGTTTTTAGATAGTCTTTTTTATAGTTACATACTTCAAAGTGCTTACAACTAAAACATCTCGGCTGAATCTGAGTATGTTTTGGCGGAATAGGATAAGGATGTGGGGGATTGACCAAACAAGGTTCATTTCTAAACATTATAATATCACCTCTATATATAAAAAAAATAGAGAGAAATAAATCTCTCTATTCTATGTGATATTAAACTATTTATTCTACAAAGAAATTATATCCTCATATTTACAGTTCTGCCAATCTTTATCATCACGCCAATCTATAAATTTAGGGTGGCGTAAGGAGAAATTACCATCAATACGTTCTATTTCCATTGCACTGACTTCACAGACCCTATGATAATATTTATCAATGTTATTTACAATGCCTTTTTTAATTTCCTCTGTAATACCAGAGACATCACAAACAACAAAATCTTCATTATCTTTTAAAACAGCTAATTCGATAGAGCCAGCCCAGCCATAATAATAATCTTTTGTTATAGGAATTAAATCACCCTTTTCAAGATAATCTTTATAATAATCACCTATTTTCTTTTCAAAAGTTTTGTCGGACATCCAGTATTGCCAAGTTTCTATTGATTTACCAGTGTATCTCATAGTGGGCTCTTTATAATTGCCCGTAACATAACAATCAATAGTTTCCTGTAATTCTTTTTTTAGCTTAAGTGTTTTCATAGAAGTTCGCTTTCCTGGTTGAACAGTTGCATTTCTTTTAGTAATAACAACTCCTTCGCCGCCTTCCTCAAGAATCTTATGATATTCATTCCATAGTTCTTCTCCAGAAAAGTATTTGGCTTTTTCTACATAGGGAAAATCATCTATTATATTCAATATTTCGATTCTTTCCTCAAAAGGTGTTTCCAAAAGGCTGTGATTATTATAAGCATAGCAATCAAAAATATAATAATGAAGTTTTTTATTTTCTTGACGTTCTTTTGCTTTATCTAAAAGACACCCGCAGATAGTTGTAACTTTACGACTACCTTCATCGTTAGGAAAATAGATTTCACCTAAGAAACAAGAGCCTTTAGGAATACCCCAAAGAAATTCTTTTAATTGTGGAAGATAAAGAATTTTATTAGCATAATTACCATTAACTCCTTTATTTCGAGTCATTAAAAAACAATTTCCGTCTTCATCTTTAACGAAACGCCCATAAATGCCGTCCATTTTTCGAGAGCCTAAATACTCACCACTCATAACCATATATTTCGCTGTTTCAGCTTTATTTTTTTTATAGTTCTTTGGAAAACTCCAGTATCTTTCAGGTTCAAGATTTCTAAAATCAATTGAATCAATATAACCGTTCATAATAATACCTCATTTCATTCATTTTCTTCTATTATACCATAGTTAGGATATAGAGTCAAGTCTTTAGGATAGTATTGAAATTTAGGGCTAAAAGGCGAAGATTCCCTATTAAATCTTGATTTATAATATTCTTTAACAGTTCTTAGTCCCTCTTCACGCCTACAGGAATTAAATAATCGCCAACATTTACAACATTCAAAACAGCCTAAATTTTCATTTATATCATTCAAAGTATAATCTTTGCCGTACTTTTTTAACATTGCAGTGTTATTGAACATTAGAGGTTTATCAACAAGTCTATCGCCACAACAACAATATTTGTTAGTACCTATGTAGTGTAAATCATTATCGGCTATACTATAGGGAATATGATAATGTTCTAACTTCTCTATGAAAGGTTTATAAAGTTTAAGTCTATATTCAGGCTTTAGATTCATTAGTCCAAGACTGATAAAGTCATCTTTAGTTGACATACCTAACATTTCACATATCATTTCTTTTTGTTCAGTGTTGTTAGTTACAAGTTTAATTCCTTCAATAGTGAAATTATCGGCATCTTTAAAATACTCTATTATTTCATCAGTAGTAACATTAGGAATAAATGGCTGTACTCTAATGCCGACTTTAAATCCATCATTCTTTAACTTTTTATAGAAATTGAGTCTACTTTCAAAAGGTGCTATATTAGGTTCATAATCCTTATTATCATTGCAATTAGTTACAGACAAATGAAAAGTATGTAGTTCAGGAATAGGATTACAATCATATAGAGTATCAGCTTTAGTACTAATTAAAATATGCCTATTATATTTTTTAGAAACTTCAATTAAGTCTCTTGTCACGTTAAATTTCTTTTCAGCAGGTTGAAAAGGGTCACTCATACCACCTAAATGCCAAGTATAATCATTAGCTATAAGAACATCAGAAAAGGTTTCAGGATTGATAATGCCATCAACTAATATTTTCTTTAATTTCATATCTACATAATCAATATCAGCTATCTGAAAATCGTCAGCTTTTCTTGATATTCTATAGTTAGAGAAACAGTATTTACAACCGAAAGAACAAGTTCTATATGTGTCTACACGCAATGGCAGACCACATATAGCAAACTTACTACTAACATTTAACGGATTAAACTTTTTCATTTGAATCTCCTTTTAAAATATCTTTGGTTAGAGATATAGCAGAATAACGCAGTTCTTCCATGGCTCCGTTGTTATCTATTACATAATCATAAGAACAATCCATAACATTATCATCTGCAGGATTACCATATTTTTTTATATCTGTTTTTCTATTTACTAATACAGTAATTACTTCACACCTACATTCATTTTTAAGTCTTTCAATATCATCTGCCTGACGCATATCTACAAAATAAAGTTCATAATTCTGTGACTTCTTAAGTTCTATATCTCTGATAATAGTCTGAAAAGGAATATCATTATATTCAGATAATATATTCTTTAAATCACAAAGAAATTTTCTACCCTTTTCACTTTTATCATTATTCCAGCCAAATATTTTTGCATGATTTTTTACATAATCTATTATTGAAGTAAAATAGAATAAATGGTAATATTTCTTGCCCCATTCTTTTATAAAGTTCTGTGCCGTTGTTTTACCACTACCGCCTTTTCCATTAAATACTATAACTTTCATGTATATACACCTCTTCATCTTCTATATCGCAGTCTTTTATTTCGTCTTTATTTATATTTATATTATGAATAATAGGTTTATATTCAGGAAATAAACTTAATATGCTATAATATATATCTATATGATTTATATTAGTATTATATTCATTAGGTGCTAAATAAGAAGGTATTAAACTAAATATTTTATTAGTAAATATATCTATATTATCACACCAATAGAAAATAGATGATATATTATCTTTATTTTCATTTATATCTCTTATTATATTATCTATATTATCTTTATCTGTACCTGTTAATTTAATGAAATATATTTTCTTATTAGGTTCTTTTATATAATTATTTTCTATATATAAATTATTATATCTTAAGAATATTTTCTTTTTTCTTTTATTAAATAATTCAAATATAGGTATATTATAGAACTTACTACATATAATTATATCTTCGGGAGTTAAATCATCTATTATATTTATTTTGTTTTTATTAGAATAAAGCTTATTTTTAATTACTTTATATATAGGTTTATGATATAAATTATATATATGATTATATGAGTCTATATAAAGAGTATTAGGGAAGTTATTTATATCTTTCTTTTTTATTTTATTATAATTATATATAATTTTATTATCTTTAGTTTTAATACCTAAATATTTTTTAGTTTTATTTATTTTACCATAGATATATAAATTAAAATTAGTTATACTTTTAAGGGAAGATAATAAAGTATAAGATATTAAACTATATATATCATCATTATAAAATAATATAATATTTTCTATTTTATTATTTTTTATTATAGAATTAAGATTATTTATTTTTATTGTTAATATATTATTAACTCTAATATCATTATTAGTATTATATAAACAAGGTAATTCTATTTTATTATTAGATTGTAATATATATCTTTTTATAGATTTTATATTATTCAATAATATCATCTCCTTTTTATTTTATGAATATATAATAACATAAAATAAGATATATGTCAAGTATATAACTTAAATATTTAATATAATAAATATATAGTATTATAAATTAAATATAATTA
>ERZ808278.63-NODE-63-length-92503-cov-37.008978_pt1 | contig 92503 bp, 96 predicted proteins | sample MGYA00521239_ERZ808278 | MGnify/ENA primary metagenome ERZ808278 (study PRJEB31516, sample SAMN03275600) | gut metagenome | biome: mammalia-associated habitat; material: feces | host: Papio cynocephalus | place: Kenya | collected 2012-07-17 ...
TTAATTATAATATATTATTTATATATACATGATCTTAAATAATTCTGGGTTTAGGCAAAAACTAAAAATCCATTTTTATCTCTATTAAATCCTTTTTCCAATTGCTTCTGAATTTCCTTTATGATTTTGCTTATCATATCTTGAGTTAAAATATCTTCAGGACGGATATTTCCAACATTTTTATTTCCTAAATCTAACTTAATAGAGCCTCCAATATTAATATTCAGCCCCTTTCCAAAATCTACATTAGATAATATCTCAGATTTTTGAGCATTAACAACCTGTAAAGGCTTCATTATGTCACCTCTTGGCTGAATAGGACCATCTGACGCATTTATAGTTTTTAGAAGAGAAGCATTTGCTGCTGCAGATTTTGCATTTACAATGAATTCTCCGTTAGATGTAGGTACTAAAACAGAATCACTTCTACTGCTTCCAGGTCCTGTTATCCATCCACCATCTGCTTTTCCTCCAACTGTACCGTTTGAAACAATAGAAACTGCAGAAGCATTCATGTCTACTTTATTGGCAGCGAAATTAGCATTCATTGCCTTTAAAGTCTCGAAATCTCCATTCCTAATTAATTCTCTTCTATCATTTTTAGTCAAATCATTGAGATTTCCTGTCTCTTTAAATTTATTGAAACGTTTGAGTTGTCTAACGCTATAATCTCCTTTTAGATTTTCAATTCCGTATTCAGACTTAAATCTGTTCCTACGTTCATCATTCCATAACATTCTTGAAATTCCAGAACCCAACCATCCTCCAAGAGCCGAACCTAATGCTGTTCCTATTCCGGGCAGTATGAGGCTTCCTAACATTCCTCCTAACCAAGTACCAACTCCGGTTCCTACACCACTAACAGTCGTATTACCTATTTTTCTTCCAAGACTATGATTGCTTTGGAATTCTTCTAAACCTGTACCAATAGCAGAACCAATACCTGCAACAGCCCCTGCGACTCTACTGGCTTTTCCCCAACGTTTTAGCGCAAAATATTTGTCAGCAGACATAGAATTCCATCCTCCTCTTAAATTTTGATAATTTGCATGGGCTCCATTTTTTGCTGTATTGGTAATTTTCATTTTTCTTCCTAAAAAAGAAAAACTATCTTTAGTTCCTGCAGGAGTACTTCTAAACTGTTCTGTAGATGTAAATCCACCTGTATTACCACCATTAGGATTATTTAAATCAGGAATTTTACTAAAACCTTTTCCTAATCCACGGCCCATATTGCTCATGCCACTGCCTGCCTGTAATGTTCCCCATATGCTTTTTCCAAGCGCAGGCCCCCATACAGATGCGGCCATTATCATAGTATTTGTACCAATAGCATAAATAACTGATTTAATTTGGTTTCCAAATATATCCCCAATACCCGCCTTTACAGCATCTCTTTGTTTTTTTAATCCCTCTATAGCATCATTCCATCCGGTAAGCGTCTGAGCAATAGTTTTAACATTATCAGACTGACTGCCTGATGTTTTCATCAGCAGTTCTAACTGTTGATGGGATAAATCATTGAGGTATTTCTTTTCTCCTTGAACAGTTACAAAGGCTTTCCCACTTTTATCTAGTTGTGCTGTATTTTTTATATATTCACTTTGTTCTTCATTAAAATTAAGTCCTCTCAATTGATTTGCAACTTGATTGGAACGCCCTTTAGCTTGTATCATGTCCATTATGGCAGAATAGTCCATACCTGTAGCCTGAGCAGCAGCCTTAATTCGTTGCTTGTCAAAGACACTAACATCAACCATATTAGTTTTGCTGTTCCATTTTCCAAGATTGCCGAACATATTTACCATTCTGTCCTGAAGTCCTTCCATATCATTAAGTCCCTCATACATCATGGTTAAAGGATTCCCGAATTGTGAAAAACTACCACCCAAGACAGAAAGATTAGCTCCTGCAGTTACAGCTCCTTCAAGTGTTGATACTTTATCAGCAAAAGCAGATGCTTGCTTCATGTCAAGCTTTATCTCCGCTGCTTTTTTAGCCATTGACTGAAGCCCTTCAAGTCCGTTTCTGAAGGTATAATTCTGAGCCATCTTGATATTATTCAAGAAATTATCAGAATATTTACTCCAAGCTATTCCACTGTCGGAAGCCTCCTTAAACATTTTGCCGACAATGTTGCCTGCTTCATCAGGATTAACACCAAAATTTTCAAGACTTGTGGTAAATTTTATAGTTGTTTCATCCCCTGCAAGTTTTCGCATTGCAGCCATTGTTTCCTTTTGAGAATTGGTAAGATTAATGCTTCTTCCAATGGACTTATTATAATCCTCCTGAAGTTTAATAAGTTCCTCCATGGAAGTATTATACTTCATACCGATGGACTGTTGCTTAACGAAATTAATAGTTTCCGTAGTAAGCTTGCGCATAGATTCGGCAGAACCACCAATTGTTTTTGTGTAATCCGCCGTTCTCTGATTAATGCCTCCCCAAGCAGAAACTAAATCTTTTCCGACATTGAAAATGGATGAAAGTCCCCTCCTTGTTTCCTCTAAGCCTTTTCTGATTTGTGCATAGCCCTTAATATGCCCCTCAAGCTGATGGGACATCCTTTCATTTAATGTAACACCCTCTTCTTGCTTCTTTACCTGATATGCAACTTCTTTGTTTAAATCTTTCTGATACTGAATTATAGTGGCATATTCCTTAGCATATTGTTTCTGATTTTCAAGTAAATCATTAGTATGCTTAGTTTGAAGTTTTAATAACTCTTCTTGATATTGTTGGGAATCCGTTTGCTCTTTATAAGTTTTATTTAATGCTTTAAGATTTTGACTATATTCGTTTTCTATCTTTACTCGTGCATCTATTGCGTCACGCAGTTTTCCTTCCGAATTGATAAAATTAGTCATCAATTCGGTTGTATCATAGAGTACCTCTTTAATATCCTTTAACCCCTTTAAGGCAATGCTTATCTCATAGGTAGAAAGTGGAGTACTTGCTGTTGTAGTAGGCATAATATATCAGAAAATCTATTATTCTATAAATAGATTCAATAGGGTTATTTTCAGATATTGAAAAATAAATCTCGGAGAAAAATAAAAAATTCTCCGAGATTTTATAACAAAAATATAAGTTTTAGAAAATTAGTAGCAAAGAATTGCGTAATCCATCACCAATGTTGCAGTTATATCAGCCAAGCTATCATCATTATAAGCCAATTGGCCGAAATTAGTATCACTAATCCAACAGTTGCGAAGTATCCATTTCTGAACAACAACTTCTGAAGGGTCAAGCATTTCAAGTTCAACATCACGCTTGTAGCCCGCTGCATAGCCCTGTCTTCCCGAAGCAGATTCAGAGCACAGTCTTATCCACTCCATAAGAGCCTGAGAAGTGGAAGGAGAAATAAAATCTCTAAATGTAATATTCAAGGCATCCCATGTGTAACGTCCTGCAACATATGTTGAAGTATTAAGGAACTGTATTTCAGTACTGCCCTGTTTAATTGATGGACGGCTACCAGATGCTACAGTCCATTCAGATATTCCGATATCAGAAGGGAAACGGAATATAAACCTATTTTTTCTCAGTGGCTCATGTTCAATCGGAGCCTTTAAAAGACAATCACCCATAATTTAAAATCAATTTTTCTTTTTGTTATTATAAATATAACCTGTCTTTATTTTACAGGCTCCTCTTTCTTTTCGTTTGCCTTGTCGCAGAACTGGAAAATTTTCTTAAGGGCATCATAAGCGGGATTTTCAGGAGTACGGCAAAGCTTTACTAAACCACGCAATGCAATTTCACGGATTTGGTCAACCTCACTGCCTAATTCCTCTAAACCTGCTTCTTCAGAACTCTGTTTTTCAACAGGAGCATCCTTTAATGCAACATTGGATTCTGCACTTGTTTCGTCAGGCTCAACAGATGACTCAGGGGATGACTGTACAGGCGCATCAGCAGCAAGTTTTTCAGGTACATCTTCAGCCTCTGGAGTATCATCAATATTATCATATTCACCATTGTAGTTCTCAGCAAAATTAACTCCTTCATTAAGGTTTGAAAACTTTCCGAAAACCTCCAAGGTTTCATTTATTTCGTTCAAAAGGTTTCTCTTTCTCATAATATAAAAACTTCTTTCTAATAAATAGTTAAATACTATAAAATAAAATATATATTTGATTTTTAGAAAAAAGATTTTATTTTTCCTTAAAAGGAAAAAAATGGAGAAAGGCTTTGTCTATCTTATCAATGATTGGGAAAGAGATGGTGTTTATAAGATTGGAGTTACAAGAGGGAGTATTGAAAGGAGGATAAAGAAGCTTCAGACAGGAAATCCTGACGACCTTGTAACTTGTAGATATTATCATACAGAGCATCCGTTCTTTATTGAAAGGCAACTTCATCGGCGATATGCTGCTTTTAGAGTAAGAGATGAATGGTTTGAACTAAGCAATGAGGAGGCTTTGAAATTTCCGCAAATATGTAAGGAAATTGAGGAGATGATAGAAATAATGAAGAATAATCCATTCTTTCCGAAAAAAGTGAAATAAAAAAATATTTTTTAACTATTTATGAAGAAAAAAGAAAAAAAATCATTAGACCGTTCCGTAGCTATTTGGACTACAAATGAAAAACCTGATGGGGATGTTATTGAATATCTTACATATGAATATAGTGATGAAGACCAAATGCTATTTATTTATACAGATGAAGCAAAACTAAAAGACTATAATTCAGATACAAGTTTTTATAATGTGGGACAGATTTATACTTTATGCCTATATGATGGGAAAAACATCCGAATGTTTTTTGAAAATTTTAGGCTTACAGAATTTGATAAAGGAAAGGAGTGCTGTGAATTAGTTTTTTCAAACCCACGACGTGAAAATTAAAATTTTCTATTAAATGCCACAACCAATAAAAAAAAGTGGCCCGTATCAAAAGCCGCGCTCTAAAACCGTAAAGAAAAGGATTAACTCTGCATCCTCCAAACAAGATGAAAGGCTACCTTCTCAAAAAAATCCTAAATCAAGGAATGCATGGAAGAAACGTCCTCATCCTGAATATGGTACTTCTAAATTGGAAGAAAAATTCGCAAAAGAGTTTCTTGATAAATTAGGAGTGAAATATATCTATCAATTCAAAATGGAATCCATTGGGAGATATATGGATTTTTATTTGCCTGAAGAACATATGGGAGTGGAGATCGATGGCGATTTCTATCATTCATATGGACTTACATATGAGCAAATGTCTCCAATGCAAAAGAAAAATAAAAGAGTGGATGAAGAAAAAAATCATTGGGCAATAATAAATGGGATTCCCCTCCTCAGAATATGGGAGCATGATATTAACAAGCATCCTACAAAAGTGATGAATTTGTTAAAAGAAAAATTATATTTTTACAAAAAACAAAAGGAAAAAGAAGACGAAAGGAAAAAAAGGCATTAAAATGACAGCAGTAATACAATTTCCAATACCGGACACTGAAAACGGGCATTATGACTATGGAAGGAATTTATCAAAAGAAGAATACTCAGATTTTTTTCTTGATGATTTCCATCGTAGAGAAAATGATATGAGACAGGTAGAATATGCAATACAATATGGCAATAGGGCCAATAGCTTGCAAAGAAGATATAATATATGGGAGATAAAAAAAGACAAGGATGGAAAAGAATTTGTCATTGAAAATGCCGACAAGCTGCAATGGATTGAAAATGAAGTTGAGGCTTTAGATATTAATTATATGCCATTAACTGCAAATTATCTTCAAAACAAAAATGATAGTAAAGAAATGGATATTTTCCAAATTAACTTCAAATATAATGATATGAATTATGATTTGGAAAGTGAATTGCGTTTTTGGTCAGAGGATAGCCTATTGGTGAGGAGAGATAAGAAATTGGATTCTAAGACAAGAATTAAACGTTTACCTGATAGAGATATGAAGTTAGCCCTTGATGGGAACATATATAGGCTTTATAGGTGCAAAATTGTAAAGGATATATCAGACAATAGAAATCCATTCAATTGGTCATTATTGGTTAATAAGATAGAAAAAGAAAATTAATTTTTATGGAAAATTTTGATTACGAATCTTTAAATAAGTCAGATGAGGAAAAATTGCAGAAAGAGGAATTGCTTAAGACAAAGTTAGCCTCTTATACAATGACTTATAAGACAAGAGAAGAAACATATAAGCTGAGAAAAGAAAGAGCAGAAAAAAGAGGGCAAACATTTCCGTCATCAGATGATACAAAAGCCATTAAGATAATCACTTCAATGCTTACTGATTTGGAGGATGAAATTCGTCATATGGGGGGCACAACAGAACAGATAGAGGAAGCAAGGGCAAAAGCACAAGAAAAGCCTTCAACAATTGACAGAAAAGCCTTGTTGGAAAAAGTTAGTAGGGTAAAGGCATCTGAAAAGGCGACAGATGAAGATGAGAAGTCTGAAGATGATTTTGAAATTAAATTAATTGATGAAAATGAAGTCTTGAATCAGTCTGAAAAAGAAGAGAGTATGCCCAAGGATTTTGATTTGGTATATGAGCCGCTTAGAAAAAGTAAAATGGAAAAGGAAGAAATAGAGGAGCCATCTATTCCAACTCCTAAATTTTCTGAGACGGTAAGACAGGAAGAGAATAAGCCTCAGATGGAGACCAAGACGAGGAAGCTTTTTGACTCTATTCCTCTTCCGTCAAAAGGTGAATGTTATGTAAGCAAGGAGGAAAAAATCCCTGTGGCATATCTTACAGCATACGATGAAAATTTGATAGTATCACCAAACCTTTATGATGATGGCACTTTCATTGATGTATTGCTGAAGAATAAAATAATGTACAAGGACTTTAATCCTGATGATTTGCTTCCAGGAGATAGAGATGCAATCGTATTATGGCTTAGAGCAAGCGGATATGGAAATGAATTCCCTGTTACAGCAACAGACAAGGCTACGGGAGAACAATTTAATACTACAGTAGACCTTTCTAAGATTAATTACAAGCCTTTTACCCTTAAGGGAGATAAAAACGGATATTTTGATTTTACATTGCCGATTTCAAAGGATAAAATTAAGTTTAGGTTTCTTACATATGGGCTTTTGAAAAAACTTCAAGAAATGAACGATGCTGACGACCTTGATATCAAGAAAGGGCAGGTAGAAAAGATGACTGATACTCTTGAAGAATTCATTGAAGAAGATAAGAGATTGAATGAAGAAACAAGAAAGAAACTTGACGAGGCAGTAAATAGACTTAGGAAGTATGGGGAGAGCATTCCATCAAAGAAAAATGATGTAATACATGCAATAACAAATAAGCTTCAGCTTTCCATTGTTTCAATTAACGGAAACACAGACAAGACCTTTATTGAAGAATATATAAAAACAATGTTTGCAAGAGATTCTTATGCATTAAGGACCTATATCACCAATAATGAGCCAGGAGTAGATTTCAATGTTGAAGTAGAGCGTCCGGAGCGTCTTGGAGGTGGCTCCGTAAGCATGTTTCTCACACTTGACCAATTTCTTTTTTTCAGTATCGTCGAGTAGCGAGAGCGAAAAAGCCTTATGGGATGAAATCCACGGTTGTGTGAAATATACTGGGCTCTCTCTTACGGAAGTTATGGAGATGCCTGTCTATTTAAGAAAAAATTGGATAGAAACACATAATTATATGGAGCATCTTGAAAAGGAACGTAATGAAGAAGCCATGGGGAACAAAACCGAAACAATTACAGGAGAAGCGATTAACTCATATATTTAGAATAAAAAAGAGGAGACTTTTATAAGTTTCCTCTTTTTAATTATTAGGTTTTTTAAGTATTAGTCATCGAATTCAACACCTTGTGGAGTTACAATGAAATCAAGTGAAATATACTCTAAGTCAGGAGTAGGCTTAACCCAAAGTTTTCCGCTTAATTCATGGGCATCCATCTGTTCAGCAGTCTGAGAGGTCTGAAGCTTAAAGTTAGTGATACCACGCTTTGACTTAATGTCAGAGAGAATCGAATTAATTAAAGTCTCAAATTCACTCTTAAGGGTTGTATCATTAGGTTCAAAGATAAGCCCTGTTACAGACTCCTTGATAAGTTTTCTCATATAGAGCATAAGCCTTACCGTATTAATGCGGTTCATAGGAGTATCCTGTGAATACATGGTCTTATTACCCCACAAGAGAACGCCTTCTTTAGAGAATGTCTTAAGAGGGTTAATTCTGCCACTGTAAACATTATCTTCATCTTCGAGTTTTGCAAAGAAATGCATCTTTGCACACTCTACTTGTCCTCTTTCAACACCTGCAGGAGCATACCAAGGGAACTTCTTGTTATCTACATTAGCCATTGCACGAAGGGCATCCTTTGTTGCAGGGAGGTTAATGTAAACATTGTTTTCCTTATCAAAGTATTTAACCCAAGGATAGTATGTTGCTGCATAGTATGAATCAATACCTGCATCTTCAAGGTTGTCAGCTGCATCTGAAGAAGAGTACATCTCATCAATAGCATCTGTAGCACCTTTAGGCTTGTCAGGGGTTGTCATAATATAGACAGAATCCTGCCTTTCCTCTACCATATCAAGAATATCATCTGAAAGCAATGTATCATTAACATAGTCAATACCAGGAGTTGCAATCATATTGATTTGGAATCTTTCAGGATTATCAAACTGTCTTGCGCCTGCAAGCCATGCATAGTAGTCAGAAGTTATACAATTTCCTGAAAGCCCAAGTGCTGTAGCATCACCCTGCAATTTAGAAAATGTAGCACCATATCCATTAATGATAGATCCTTTGTATTTGTTAACCCTAAATTCATCTCCTGTAGTGCGAGATTTTCTGTAAATATCCCATCCGTCAAATCCACCATAAGGATAAAGGGTAAATTTACGAAGATTTACATCTTCATAAATTGTATTTTCAGCCATAGATTCACTCATAAGAGATGGGATATTTCCTTGATTGATAGATACAGTATCAAAGTATATGTTGCTTTCATCATCTACAGTTACAGACACAATATCGCCATCATCATCTTTTCCAAGATAAGCATCAAGATGGAAACCGTGAGTATATCCTGTGGCATAATTTTCAGTGTAAGCATCCTTTCCCTTATAAGTAAGCATATCATAATCTACGCCTGCGATATCTGAAAGTCCGAAATACTGACGTTTGGATTTAATAGTGCTATCATATTCTGTGTTATATTTGAATGTAGGAGAAATTAAGCCATTATATGTTCTAACAGGATAGCCTACGAATCCTTCAGGAACACATTGCTCTGTCATATCATTTTCAATGATTTCAAGCATGATATATTTAGACTTACATTCATAAGCTCCATCAATAGTACCTATCTTCAAACCAATATATTTGCTGCTTCCTGGTACCATATTGACTCCTCTATAGCTTTCCAATATAGTAGGATTTGCATCGCTGTCATTATAATCACGGACATAAACATCAAATGTTCCATCATCAGGACGGATATTTGCAATAGAAATCTTTACTTCAGTATTTGCACAATTACCATCGGAAATTGTATGGAAACGGAACAGCTTCTTAACTTCGTTTTTGCCTGTTATATTTGAAACTACCCAAGGAGTAGTTGCGCATCTATACATTTCGTGATAATCTGACATACTTGAAAGAATATCTACAGTATTGGCACTATTAATATAGTAGAAAGCATCCATAGATAGAACCTTTACAACAGGTGTGGATGCTGATGTTTCAGCACTTAATGTTAAAGCACTGCCATTTTCTTTTACTTCTTCATAAATATATGAATTACCACTTCTAACAACCTGATAAATAGAACCAACAGTTAATCCAGATATATCATCATCTATTTTATCAACATCAGCAAGGAATGTTTGCCCTAAATTCTGACGAGTAAGACGAGATTGAGGTACAGCTGAAATTAAATCCCTAACAGGCTCACATATCGGAGAAAGCTTCTTCTCTTCAAAAGTTTCGATTTCAGAATTAATTCTATTAACTTTATTATTGGTAATCAAATCGGCCAAGTAATTATCATATAATTCTTCAACATATACTGCAGCAGTTCCATCTGAAGGTTTTCCGCCAAGAACATTATAAATATAATCCTTTTCTCCTGCGTTTAATGATACTGAATATGATACTGTATCAGCTGTAGTTTCACCCGTTTGGCATACAATGGTAAAACGCCCATAATTTAAAGAAGAGCATGTAAAACCTGAATCGACTGCATTAGTATTTGTATTAGCAGATATTTTGCCACCACAAGCTACTGACATCACTGCATTTAAATATGGTTTCAAGGATACATTTTTGCAAGTAAAGTTTATAGTATCATAAGTATTATCCTTATCAGGATTGCAAATATCAGAGCCTTTACCTGTTTTAATATATTCTCCTCTTGAACGGAGAACTGCAACTACATACTTGCTGTCTGCAGTATCACTATGGCTTGCTGTAATGATAAATGCAGGACCTGCGTTATATCCACTAAGTCCAAGCACACGGCATACATAAAGCTGATCAGATGCAGAAAGATATGAATTTGCAATATAAGGAAGCTCGTATCTAGGATAAAGGGTATCTTTATATTTTTCTGCGGAAACACCTCCGAAGTAATCAGCAAATTCCTGCTTGCTTGTAATCCATGTAGGATCAAATGCAGGACCTTTTAAAGTTTCACCTACAAGACCCGCAGTAGTAATGCCAAGGCTGTTTGCCTTGTATGACAGGTCGGTAAACCTACTATAGAAACCGGGAGACGTATGTGTTCCTCTAATGTTTTCCATATTATCTAATATTATTTTTATCTTTTTTATTTTTCCTATAAATAGTTAAGTTTTTTCAAAAAGAAAGAAATCAACTATTTATTATTTTTCGGAGCCTTCTTCGTGATTATCTCCGAAGGTTATTTCGTATTCAAGTCCGTTTTGAGAATTTTCATCATCAAAGACAGGATTATCTTTATTTTCATCAAACATAACATCGGGATTATACCCGTATAATTTTAAGATTGCCTCCTCATTATACCTACGTCGCCCAATCCTAATAGTTATTTTATCACCATTTTCAATTTTTTCCAATGGACGTTCAGTGCGAGGTTCATCATTTACCCAAACCTTATAATTATTCAATGTATTATTTCCTAAATCTGCCTCCACCATTGTAAATGCACAATCAATGTTGAAAGTTACTTCTGCTTTACATTTAGGAAATGACATTGTAAGTACAATAGGTTGTTTATAGAATGGGTCATGTTTATCACAGTCCTCTATTTCGACAGACGCTTTTTTCCTTAAAGGCATTGATACAATATCTGCCTTACGTTTAAGAGGAATTTCCTCCATAATGAAATCGTCTTCATTGAAGATATATGCCATTGTTTTGATTTGTGCTGACTGTGAATAAAATTGCCTGTCGTTAATATTGTATTGGGAACTATCTGAAAGATTGTCAACAACCATTGGTATGGCATAGCCGTTAGGGAATATATATTCCTGTCTATCTATGAATTTAGTATTCAAAATAGTATTGAATTTATTCAGGTATTCAAATTTTGTTGTAAATACGGAAACAGTATACATTAAATCTACAGGCTTCGGCTGCCTTGCCTTTAAATCAAGAAAAGATTCGGAGCCATTATCATCTAAGACTTTTTTCCTTGCAAGAAAGTAATACCTATCACCCGGTATGTTCCAATCTCCTCCTAATATAGTACCATGCTGAGGATTGCTTTCCCTTTTTATTGTAAGAAAGTTAAGAATAATATTTCCATTATCATCAGTATATCTCCACGTTTGAGAATATTCAGAAAAACGCTGTGTTGTATATAATGACATTACAGGAAACGGAGAGCCATTGTCATCAGACATTTTGAAGGTATTTGAAACCCACTCCTTGAATGCCATATCAATGTCCTTATAGCCTATAGGTTTAGGCTTGAATGCTCCCTTATCCATTATATCATGGAGTAATTCAAGCCTTTCCTCATTACCTTCAATATGCTTATCAATATCTAAATAATTTCTATATTTTTTAGGTCTCATGCTACATATTTTGTGTTTCTGTTATATCATCTACTATTGCGCATACAATAGTTCTATAATATGGTTTATAACCATACATGGAATGTTCATTGTCATAATTCATACGGCCATCATCCGCAACCTTAAAAAATTCCATATGTTCAGGAGTTACTTGAAGTCCGATATAGTCACCTCTATGAATATCGCATTCATCTTCTTCTAATTCTTTCCCTAATACGTCAAAAGTTAATTGTCCCATTTTTAGGTAATATCCCTTCATTGCATTTTGGTCATATGTTTTCAATTCAGCAGGGTCAACTTTATAAATGACGTTGATTTCTACAGGAGTCTTGAAAGTTAAATCTTTGAAATCAGATTCATAATAGATATCATCTGATTTAGTATTTTCACGGTCTATCTCATATAAAACAACAGTCTGATTGACAATGTTGTTGATATATTCCATTGCTATATTAGACTGAAAGTCAAATTGATGCTCAGAAAAGAACATATTGTTCCTGTTGATAGGATTCTTACGTTTTATATTTTTAGTGTTAAGTTCCATAAACATTTTCTTATAAATAGTTTATCGTCTGCGTATTTCAAAATTTAAAATTAATTTTTGTATTTTTATTTTTAAATAAGAGTTTTTAAGATTGAGATTGTATAATGGCTTCATTCAAAAGCATAGAGACAGCATTGAATAACTTGAAGGATTACAATGGAAGCAATCCTTATATCCTTATGCTCAAGAGAGATATATTTGTAAATCAGAAAAACGACATATTAGGTGATTTTCAAGTGGAGTTTGTAAATAATAACATAAATTTAGAGCCTAAGACAATAAACAAAATGGTGAAGCTTACCGATTGGTATGCAGAAAAAAAGAAAGAGGAATGGAACATTGATTTTATTCCTAAGAAAATAGCTATTCTATCATATTTAGGCGAAACTTCCACAGCATATTGTTGTTATATACAGTATAGAAAGAGCGTACAGCCCATGATGTGTTTCCTTTCAAAGAAAGGGGTTGCAGGAAATTTTCTTGTTGAAGATTATCATAACTTGAAAATTGATTTTGACAGATATGATAGAATTTCCATGGAAAAAGACCCTAACAGAAGGCTTCAGGAGCATCAAAAGGATGGAGCTCAGTTTCTTTTAGCACGAAAGAAATGTATCCTTGCAGACTCAATGGGGCTTGGAAAAACAACAACCCTTTCAGTGGCTGCAATAGAAGGCAATTTTGATTCCACGGTAATAATTTGCCCTGCTTCCCTTAAAACAAATTGGAAGAAGGAATTGATGTGGTATGTTCCTGAAAAAGATATAACAATCATTGAGTCCATAGCACAGAAGACAAAGGATGAACTTGAAACTTTTTTGGGCTATGCAATAGGAAAATCAGGAAAGAAGAAAGAGGAATTGCTTGAAGAAGCATATCTGCAAGGCAAATGGCAAAATAATCGTTTTGTTGTTATAAATTATGATATTCTTGACGAGTTTTATGAAATACCAGTAAGCCGTGCTAAAAGTAATATAGAGAATGCAAGGGAGGCAAGCCCTCTTTTGAAATATATCTACAATAGAAAAAGCCTGCTCATTATAGATGAGGCTCATAAATTGTCTAATAGCACTTCTAAACGTTATAAAGTGATAAAAGACCTCATCAAGAGAGGAAATCCTGAAGACATATTTCTTGCAACAGGAACCCCTGTTACTAATAATCCACAGAATTTATTTTGTCTGTTAGCATTGATAAGCCATCCTCTTTCCAACGATTGGAATTATTATATGGAAAGATATTGCGGAGCCTTCAAGATGCCTGCAAAAGGCGAAAAAGAAAAATGGACAAATAAATTTTTAGGTTTTGTTCATAAGGCATCATGGTATGATTTGACAAGCGATGAGAAAGATAGGCTAAAAGCGTATATCCGAAACAATGCTAAGATGATCACAATAGCCAAGGACCCGACAAATCTTGATGAACTTAAGGAGATGGTTTCCGATGTCTATATGAGAAGAATGAAAGAGGATATGGTTGGAATGACAAAGAAAACAATTCATGAATTATATTATGAATTGACGCCTTCCCAAATGATGGAATATGAAACCTTATGGGATGAATATGAGGCAGCACAAAAGGAAAACGACCCAGAAAAAGAACTAAATAAGGATTTGCTTGAAGGCGCCATCTACCGAAGATATCTATCAAATGCTATGGTTCCATATACAGAAAAACTTGCTGATAGTTTAATTAAGCAGGGAGAAAAAGTAGTTATTTTCTGTTGTTTTGATGAGGAACTTTATTCTCTGAAAGACTACTATGGAGAAAAATGTGTTATTTATAATGGTAAGATAACCCCAAAGCAGAAAGATGCTGCTGTTGAGAAGTTTATGAACGATGATACTACAATGGTTTTTATTGGAAATATTGCAGCAGCGGGTGTTGGAATTACATTGACAAGAGCTTCAAAGTTAATTTTTAACACATTTGAATATGTTCCTGGGCTAAATCAGCAAGCAATGGACAGAGTTTGCCGTATTGGGCAGACTAAAGATTGCGATATTTATTTTCAGCTTTTCAATAATACACAAAATGAAAACGTATGGAATATTGTAATGAAGAAAGCATTTAATATTGATAAAATAATTAAGAAAGAAAGTGAAAAATAATGGATAACACAGAAAAATATTTAGCCTATGTCCGTCCTGTAGGACAGAATGTGCATGGTATGTATGAATATGAATTTTTTTTCACGGAAACCCCTGAAACTGTATGGGGGCAGGATTGGAATGAATTATGCCCAAGTGCTTGTGGCGATATCCCGCCAGATCCATCAACCTATGTAGAGATTGAAAGGCTTTCAACAATGATTAAATTTACCTGTGCTCAAGAGAATAGTTGCTTTTCAATGCAGGATATGATTGATGGAGTAATATGTTGTGTTTCTGAAAGTTTGGATGGCTTAGAGGAATATCCAACACCGTTCCGTATAGTTTTTAAATTTGGAGAGAAAAAGGAAAAAGTGGAGGACTTGCTTGCACAGAGGCGACAATTCTTTATGGAAAGAAAACCTGAGACAATAAATGAAGCTAATGATGCTTCAGAAGACGAAATTTTTTAGTACCTTTGAAAGAAAAAATTAATGTTCATAGCAAATGTAATAACAAATGGTACTGCCACAGGTGTGACTGAAATGGCTGAACGCATAAGTGATATATCTGCGGCAGATACTAATAAGCCGACTCTTGTCATAGGGAAGAAGAATGCAGAGAATATCTTCGGTAAGGATAAAATTAAGGTCCTGGATAGAAATATCAGCAATAATATCATTTGGACATATGCAAAGAATGAACGGAGAGATGATTATACTGAGGGCATAAAAAAATTCAATGCCTTTATTTTCGAAGCATTGAAGAAAAAAGTTAAGTATAAGTATTTTGACGTGTTTCATACTAATTATTCAACCATAAGGGATTTTATCCTATACATGAGGAATAATTTCAAGAAAGTAGTCTATCTAAAGAAAGAGCATATCTATTTCTATACAAAAAGTTCTGTTTATGGAATAGATCTTAGGGAATGTGAATATATTGGAGTGAAGAAAGAGAAGATTGTTAATATTTTCAAAAATGCTAACAATATTTCATTTGTGTCTGGCTTTAAGGAGAACAATCAGGAACTTGATGATTATCTTTCTTCTAACGCATATTTAATTCCTTATATTTATTATCTGAAAAAGAATTAATTTTCAATACAATAAACTATTTATAGTAAAAAATACTATGTTTTTCAAAAAGAAAGTAAGAAAACCTGTCGGCGGGCATAAGCTTTCATTACCTAAAAAACAGGAGGCTATTTCTGTTAAAGAAGGGGAAGTAAGGAAAGAGCCTAAACGCAGTAAGAAAGAAAGCATAAAGGAGAATTCTCCTATTGAAAATAAAGAACTCCAAAAAGAGGAAACAGTATGATTACTATAAATGAGAATAAACTCTCTCAAGCAGAGAGTATTTTGAATGGAATGGAACATAAGCAGCCTTCAGTAAAGGTTGTGAAGAAAGACAAGGGACTTTTTGAACGCTATGAAAATGCTGAGAAAATAGTCATTACAGAAGATAATAAACAGCTTTTATTGGGGTAATAGCAATGACAAAGGAGGAAATTTTAAGAGAAGATTTCAAAAGGGCATTTCAGCGTATCAATGAGTATACTGTAAGTACGGGGCTTAATGTTGATGAAGATGGCTCTGATGATGAACAAAATGCAGAAGCGCCTACTGATAATGGACAGGCTCCACAACCTCAAGGAGGAGACCCTATGGGTGGTCCAATGCCCCCAATGGATAATACAGGGGCAGATGTCCAAGGACAGACTATGCCTCAAGATAATGGGCAAGTTGATGCCACAGATGGAACAGCTCCTCCGCAAGGATTGAATCCACAAGCAGGTGGAGAAGAAATACCTGATGTTAGCATGGATCCTTCAATGGAGGCACCTGCTGATGGCGAAAGCCAAGAACAGCCTGATGATACTGTTATAGATGTAAGTGATATTACTGATTCTCAGAAAGACATTGAGGCAGAGGTTGGACAGATTAATGACAAATATGAGAAAGTAGTTCAAGCTTTAGATGCTTTCGAAAAACTTCTTCAGACAAGCAACGAGAAAATTGATGATTTGAAAGGTGAATATGAAAAAAGAAATCCTACACAAATCGAAAAATTAAACATGCAGACAGCACATTCATATCCTTTCAATGTAAAGCCTGAAGATTATTGGAAAGATAAAGAGGCTACATCTAATTACAGTACGGATAGTGATGATAATGATAAGGAGCAAGGACAATATGTAATAACCAAGAATGATGTTGATGGCGATACAAATTGGAAAGCAATTGCTGATTCATTGGATGATGACAAGATGATGTACAATCAAAGTTTAGATAACTTATTCAAATATTAATTTTCGAAAAGGAGCCACTGAAAATGTGGTTCCTTTTTTATATATTTGCAATGTTCAAACTATTTATAGAAGATAAACTTTTTAATAATAAAATTTAATTTAAAATTTTAAGCAAATGGAAAATTTAACAAACATTTCTGAAGAATTTATTCTTGAATCAAGCACAAAGGCTCCTGTACAGCAGAAAACAAACACATTTAATGCTAATAACTATCTTAATGTTAAACTTGCAGATAATGAGGATAAAAAAGTCCTAAAGATACGTCTTCTACCTATTGATAAGGATACAGCAAGACCGTTTAAGAGAATTTTTATGCATTCAGTAAAACTTACCCCTGAGCAGCAGGGAAAAAATCCAAGCAAATGGAAAAGCTATATCTGTCTCAAGAGAACCGATGGAATAGACCATGAAAAACTTGGCTGCAAATGTCCTTTCTGTGAAGAAAATGCAAAGGCTTATAAGGCATATACTGATGCGACCAATGAAACGGAGAAGGAACTTTATAAGCAGATATTTAAGTCTTATTTTGCCTCCGAATATGGGATAATTAGATGTATTGAGAGAGGGCATGAGGAAGACGGTCCTAAGTTTTGGAAATTCCCTATTAGACAGGATGGAAAAGATCCAATGAACACAATCATTCGTCTTTACGAGTCACAGAAAGAAGAAAGCGTTGAAATGGGAGAACAGCCTCTTAATATCCTTGACATTAATGATGGAAAAGATTTGAAGATTACAATTGAGGCTGTATATGACAAGCAGAATAAGAGAACAGATAAGACAAGCATTTCGATAGAGCCTTATGGAAAGCGCAAGCCTCTTTCAGAAAGTATAGAAGAAATGACAACTTGGGTTAATGATGAGAAGAAGTGGTCTGATGTTTTTGTGGCAAAGCCATATGATTATCTTTCTCTGATTATTGATAAGAAGGTCCCTTTCTATGATAAGGCAAATGGAGTATGGTGTGCTATGACAGGAGGAACGCAGACTAATGCAAGTGAAAAAATAAATCAGGATGACCTTTCAGAAAGCAATAAAGAAATTGCCAAGGCAGAGGAACAAGTACTTAGGGAAGTAAAGCAAGCACCTATGGGTGTTTCTCCTCTTGAGGATCTGCCATTCTAATTAATAGAAAAAAAAATTATACAATGCACTCTCTAAAATAGGGAGTGTATTTTTTTGCCGTTATTTGATCAATATTAGAAAAAAATTGTATTTTTAAAGAAAGTCAATTACCCCCACTTGAAGGAGGGGGGCTTGTAATTGGGGTTAGCGCAGGGCGCTTACCCTCATTACAGGCCTATTGACAAAGGCTCTTACATCGTCAGCCGAAAGGTCGGCATTCGATTTACATTTAAGGTATTTACGGTAGATGTTGATGCTGCCGTTCACGTCAGCATTAATCACGGCTCCGTCCATGCCCTTAACTTTATAGGTTCCACGGGTCTTGCGGTATCCGCTGAACTCAGGGATATCCTTATCCCCATAGGTTGGGATTTCATCCAACGACAGGGCTGATGCCTTGGATGTGTATGACTCCTCCTGCGATTCATATTTGATACCACAGAGAGTACAACGGTTCATGAGCTTCCTGCGAAGCTTGTAGAACGGGATATAGGCGAAGTTCTGATTGTTCTCCTTCCTCATGTCCATCTCTTGTTTCTGCCTCTTGTTGTAGCCGATAACGACAGTGCCTATGCCGTTGGCAAGGCAGTAGTCAGTAATGTACTTGGCTATGCTGTTGAAGCAGGCATCGAGACGGCTCTTCCTGCCGTTGATGAGGCGGCGCATACGCGCCGTGGTACCCTGTACCTTCGGATCCTTGGCATATATTCCCTTGAGCCGAGCCAACGCCTTATTGTAATAGCAGTTGATGCTTTTGATACGCCTGCCGTCTATGATAAATGCGTCAGGCTTGCCATTAGAAAAGGCTGTGCAGGTCAGAAGGTTCGATACGCCCGGATCAATGGAGAGGACTCCATTGGACATGGAGGCTTCCGCCTCCTTGCGGTTGTGGATGAACTCCACATCAAACTCTGTTCCGTTGAAACAAGGTATTATGCGTACTTCCTTGATTGACTGTGCATCCACGTTCTTCGGGATTGTGAATTCCATGTAGCGGTAGGCAAAGCCGTACTTCTCACGAAGATTCTTGGAAAGCCCTATTCGGGCTTTGTTCCCATGAATCCGCACAGAGCGAGCCTGCACGGCATAGGATGTAAGTCTATCCTTATCCTTGTACCGTGGAAGCTTTACATCATCGGAGTATTTGCCGTTCTTCTTAAGGGTAAGAAGAGTAAAGAATGACTTCATGTCCCTGTCTACGATGCGGAGAATTTGCTGCCCCGCATCGGTAAGAACCAAATGATAATTCTCGTTGGTCTTGCAGAGATGGTAGTTCTCATAGTACGAGAGATACTTGTCGGTGTCGAAGTAGTGCTGACGGACGGAGTACAGTCCCACATTGTACATGCGTGCGGCGTGATAGCACAGCATTCTCAATGCCGTGCAATACTCGGAGCCGTGTGATCCTTGTGAAATATGTATTTTGGCCGTCAGGTACATAAAGTTCCTTGTTTACCTATAAATACTTTGAAAAGTCAAAAAAAACTAATATATTTATGAAAAACGCAATTCATTCCCTCCCTAAAGGAAGGGTCTTCTTGCGATAATAATAAAATTTAATTTTAATTTACAAAATTTATGGCAGGTCAACCTTTAAAGAAGAAAGAAGTCAAGAGTTTTGATGTCAAGAATTTTAAGAATAACCTTTTGGGGAAATCAGCAAAAGCTGCTGATAAGGAATTGGAGTGGATAGTGATGCCAAAGGCATTTCAGGACGCAATAAAATTGCCAGGCTTTCTGCAAGGAAGAACTACAATGCTTCGCGGATGGTCGGATACAGGAAAATCAACATTAAAGAATCTTGCTATTGCAAGTGCAATGAGGCAGGGTATACTCCCAGTTATTTTTGAGACTGAGGGAAACTTTGATTTTAGTTATGCAAGAGATTGTGGCATGGATATTACTCCTGTTTATGGTGATATTGTAAATGAGGAAACAGGTGAAACAGAGAGAGGAATTGTCAATTGGGAGGGTAATTATCTGCTTTTCACAACAACCAAGATATGTGAGTTCTGTGGAAAAATGGACTATACTCAAGGAAAAGAAACCAATAAACAGAGAAAAGTTGCTGTAATTGAGGATATTGGATATATTATTAATACGTTATTGGATCAGCAAGATAACGGGGAACTTCCAATGCCACTTCTTTTTGTATGGGATTCCGTTGGTAGCATTATTTCATGGAAGTCCTATCAGTCTAAGGTTGGTAATAATATGTTTGATGCAAATGCAATCAATAATATATTCAAGCCTATTTTCCCTCGTATTTCAGCATCTAAAGAAGTTGGAGCTCCATATACCAATACTATGATTGTAGTCAATAAGATATGGAAGGATGCGGCTAATAGCGTTGGAGGAGCAGTCGCCATTGCAAATTCAGGCGGAGAGGCTTTTCAATATGGGGTACGTCTTCAAATACATGTAGGAGGAGTTGCCAAGGCAGGCGTTAAGAAACTGAAAGCTATATACAAAGGCGAAGAATATCAGTATGGTACTGTTACAAAGATAGCAGTATGCAAGAATCAGCTTCCAACACCTTACAATATTACTTATAGTGGAACAATGTGTTGTGTTCATAATGGGATTATTTCAGAGGATGAAATAGATAATTATAAGAAAACAGAGATACCAAACCTTATTAAGAAGAAATTGGAATCTGCTCAAGGTGTTCCTGTAGATGTGGATATTAATGATATTAAGTTTAGCGAGGAAGGCAAGGTGGATATGACACCTGTGCCAATAGACTAAAAAATAAAACTCAGAGATTTATAACCTCTGAGTTTTTTGTTTTTATAAATATTTTGCAATTGTTTTATCAATAACATTTTTAATTTCAGATTCAGTTAGGATATCAAAAACTTCAGCCATTGACATTCTTTCTTGAATTTTCTCAATGAATGAGTTCTTCATATTGAAAAGCCTGTTAATCTCATCGGATGAAAATGCGTATTTATGACCATTTTTATCCTCACCACGATATTTCTTACTGAATTTACTCCTTGCTCCATCCTGTGATATTGAAGGATAAAGTTTGTAGGAAAGAACTGAATGCTTATTCTGATTCGAATCAAGCCATTTCATGACTTCTTGTCTTTTATGGGCGGTATCCTCACTATCATTTTCGGTAGAATATGGCTCATCATCAACATTGCTGTCATAATCTTGCGAGTAATCAAAATTATCCTTTGAATCATCAGCGGCATCCCACTCATTAGGGTCTATTTTATCATCATATTCACTCTCAGGTTTCTTCTCCTCAAAATAAGAAGTCTCTGGAGATGAATGAAAATCTTCAGGAAACATATTTTCCTTTAACGTTTTTCTGCCGTTCTTATCTATGTTGTCTATTGTAATGACTTTCATTGCTAAAATTAATTTTACTATAAATAGTTTTGAAACTCAAAACGTTAATTTTTGATATCTTTTTTGAAGACTAAATAACAGTAACCTCTTGATGTTTTTACAAGAGTAAGTCCTGCATGAAAATTGGCAAGCCTTTCAGTGAAGAAATGGTAGTAGCAAGGGCAGTCCTTGTGAAGCCATGCATGAAGTACTGATGGAATACCGATTATAATCAGATAAAGTGGGCCCATTATTTTACTATCCACAGTATGCCCTAATTGTTCATGGGCAATGGTTTGAGGGCTTAGGGCACTTCTTGGGGAAAGAAAAGCGAAACAGCCTAATGAAATTCCCCCCAGCATCTTAGAACCTTCAAATGCAAAACAGAATTGCCTGTAAGAAATCAATCTTAATTTTCCTAAAAACGGCATCATTACAAGAGCAACAATATTCTGTGGAAGCTGCCATATAAAAAGAATAATGAACAGCAAACAATTGATTAATTTTTTCATAATATTTATTTTTATAATAAATAGTCTTAGAAAAAATGATAGGGATAAAAGAATATCATGGAAGAAATGGGGAAGAAAATGAAATAGAAAAAGATGTTAGAGAATATCTTTCTTCTATAATAGGCAAATATCAATATAAGAATAGTGGGAAAGAAGAGATACTGCAACAAGATTTATATCGTTTTCTTAAGAAAAGAAAGAAAACGGAGATAGAAGAAAATATATGCTATCTTTGCTATATAAGCAATGAAGATATACAAAATTTTTCCATCATAGAGACACTATTAGAACTTGTTAATAATAATGCTATGGACAGCAATGCAATAATGGAGATAATAGTTCAAACAAATTTATATCAATATTTAAAATTTCTAAGAAAAATAAGCAAAAACGAAGAACTATTTCAATCAAACACTTATAAAGAAACAATAGAAAAATTGCCATGCAAATACCGAAAGGCAAACATTGAAGCATGGTTTCAAGAAACAAAAAGAAAAATTGAAAAGAAGGTAATGGAAACATTAATAGAATACGAAAAATTCTTATACTATAATGGTTATCATGGCTATCCTCCTGGTAGAAGTCCACTTTCAAATTTATAAGAAAAACTACGGCTCTTTTGAAAATTAGCCGTAGTTTTTTGCTATATAATAATTTCTCCTCCGTCAAATCCATTCAATTGAATATCTGCAGTTTCGCCGCTCATTGATATTGCAAATTCAGTAAAGCCTGTTTCAGAGCCTCTATTGAAAATTTTCCTACTAACAATATTTCTGATGCCTACATCAATATTATCTATTTTATTAGCAAGTTCTTGATTTGCTTCTGTTATTGCGGAAATGGCAATATCCTGTTCATTGTTTTTCTCTTTAATAGCATCAATGCTTTCAGTTATTCCTGTTAATTCTTCTTTAATAGAATTAATTTTCTTTGAATTGCTATTAATTTCTTCCTGAAGTCTATCTTCTGCTTCCTTGCTTTCCTCTTTTGTCTGATATGAGGATAAATTGATTGTTCCGCCGAGGGCATCCCAAACATATTCGCCATTAATTTTAACCCAAGCATAATTAGTACCTGCAGGAGTATCTCCGTAAGGTTCTACAACGTTATAAACATCTCCTTCAGAAAGTCCACTATCCTTTGGCAAATCATCATATGTTTGTACAGAACCCTTAGGATGATAGATACCTACAATATTTTGCTTAATAGAATCAATATTCTCATTAATACCGCCAATGGTTTCAGTAAGCCCACTGACTTGCTCCATTTCAATTTGCTTTACTGAAAAGATAGTTTCACCGTTTTCATTCTCTGTCTCTGAAATTGTCTTTTCGTCGCCTTTATAGACTTTAATCTCCTGTGGAAGATTATCTATGCGAGTATTTACATTATCAAATTTCTTAGTAGTATCATCAGATAAATTTTTAATACTCTCTTTAATTTCAGAGATTTTATTATCTGTTTCTCCTGAAACATTTTCAATAGTATCTAAAATCTCTTCAAAACGAGTATGAGTCTTGCCTGATAAATCTGAAAGTTCTTTCTTTTTGGTATAATCAGACAAATCTTGATGCTCTGTTAAATAACCTGCATCATTCACTAATTTTGAAATAGAATCCCCTGATGCAAGATAATTCTTATCGTTTTCTAATTCAGAAATCTTTGTAGGCACAGAAATTTCAGGTATATCATTTTTAGTGATATATCCTGCATCATTATCAAGTTCTGAAACTTTAGACGGAATAGATAATTCCTTTAATTTATCATCAATGATTTGAACCGTATCACCTGAAGTAATATAGTTTGCTTCATTGAGAATATTATTTACAATAAGACGAACAGCTTCTTCATCAATGGTTCCTCCAGTAGGTGCTACTGTTTCGCCAATAGGAGATAATGTTCTATCGAAATTAATTTTATAGACAGTTACCGCAGAAGTTTCCTCATCAACTACAGTAATGATTTGCCCAACATATGCTGTACCATCAATGTTTTCTGCATAAGATTGTGCCTCATCCAAAGATTCATATAATTCAGTATCATCTAATGGCTGAGAGTAGACTCTGTGATATATTCTATTTAGATTTGAAGGAAAAATATAATCCATCTTTAATTATTTTTTAATTTCTATAAAATATTTTGATGCGCCTATTACATAATTACCTGGTTTTTCGATAGAATCTGAGGTATAGATATTATATTCTTTGCCATCAGGAGATGTACATCTTTCAGGTGTTTTATCAGCAAACATAGGTAAAGCCCCCATTTCATCACTGAATGAGAATGACTGCCCGATAGGTATTGCTATTCTAATACATGTTCCATTGTCAGAAAATAAGGTTATGCGGTTTTCATTATTCTTCTTAACAATATATTTTGTCTGAAGCAAAGATTCTGCCAATGTTTTTCTTATATCAAAGAACCCTGCATAATAAACATCTGCATTTTTATAATCATTAAATTCTTTTTGCAGTGCATCATATTTGTTCGATAAGTCAATATATTTTTGAATATGCTCATTGAAAGTTTTCCATGATACAACACCGCCATCTTTGTCTGTAATAGCACTGAAATAGTGACCGTTTTTGTGGAGTGTTTTTTCATCAGCAGAATAGTTGTATTTCTCTAGAGAAACACCATTGGTATTATGCTCCTGATTTACAAATTGGATATAAAGTTTATCATCATCCAGAACTAAATCATTAATATGATGGTTACGAATATCATCTAAAGCCTCCTTTGAAGTATTAAGTGCCTCTTGTGCAAATGCTAATGTACTATCAACATTATTGCTAATATTCTTGATATCATCATCCTGATGGTCAAGACGTTCCTTAACGTTTGTATTTATCTCTGTTTTTACAGACTCAATATTATTGGACAATTCAGTTTCAGATGCCTTAGCCCTTTCAATTTCATCATCTAATGTTTTTTTAATATCTACCACAGAGTCTTTGTTGCTATCAATAAGATTATGTATTTCCTTAAACTCTTTCTCATTAGATTCAGAATGTTCTGTAAGTTCTAGCCTTACTGATGCAATAACTTTGGAATCCTCTTCTATCTTTTCATTTACGGAAGTTTCAAGAGAATTAATTTTTCTTGTAATTTCCTCATCAGATGCTTTTCTTTCATCAGTTTCTTTTTCAATAGAAGCAGATAAAGCGTTAATTTCTCTTTTTCTCTCCTCTAAAGAGTCTGCAATAGTTTCAGTGTCCTTTTGTAATTTAGAGATACTATTGATATTGACTGTTATTTTTGCTTTATTCTCCTTTGTAGCTGCATCAATTGCCACTAAACGTTTTATAACGTTTTCATTATTAATAGAGCCATCAATAGCAATATCATCAAGACTTTTTTTGAAATCATCAAGCGATTCAGCTAAAGAATTCACAGTAGCATTGGTTGAATCTAAACAGTCTTCAAGCCCATTAATTTTGTTTATTAAAGTCTCACAATCACAAACAGTGAAACCTGATAATGATGCTACGTTTTCGCCATTTACCCATATATCAAGGATGCCATTCTCTCCATCATAAGTTGTGCCTGAAAAATTAATGCTCTCTCCTGATAAAGAATGCGTAGGAAAAGGAATGTCAATTTCATCATCTCCAACATTGATAAGGTGTAATGCCTCATCATCACAATAACCACTTACAATATCCATCCTCCTAAGGAAATAAAAATTACTATCTATCTCCCCTCCGTTAAGAGAACAACCTTTTGTGAAATCTCCATTATAGATGTTTTTATCATACTTAAAATATGTTATGCCATTCTGTGCCATAGTCTTTTATTATAACATTTTTGTTTTATTTTGCTCGAACAGAGCATTATTTCTAATATGTGCATAATCCATAGCACATGTGTAAAATTTAAATGAGCGGATATCCCCGATGAAACTTCCTGCAAAATTGCGTTCCAAAGGAAGCTGATAAGGGAATTTTTCCCAATATTTTACCCAAACGGATTCTTTTAATCCTTGTGTTCCTCCGCCTAATGAAATATTGTATGGAACACCTTCCTGTTTATCTTCCGTTTCATCTAACGCATGAAAGTTAAATATTGGGAGTTCTTTTGAAATGAATTTCAAATATCCATTTACATAAATGAATAACTTCATTTTTCTATTATTAGACGAGTTTCCACAATCATCAACAAAACCGTTCAACGATTTAATTTTTACCATTATCGTATTCCATCTGTCTTCTTGTACAAGCCCTGAAAATGAAGTTTCTTCTATTATTTTAAATTGCTCATCTAAATCACAATCTGAAATAAGGTATCTGTATCCTATACTGCCATCATCATTGTATTTAAGGGCAAAGGCATTGCCTACAATATCGTTTTTCAATGAATATTTTTTCCCTGTAGCTGAAGATTCTAACTTGCTAATGCTTTCAGTAGTTAAACCGCCTTTTCCATGATGCATATTAAGGAAAAGATTGTTTTCCAAGTTGGTATTGTAATTCTTAGTAATTCCTGTCAAGACAATATTAGCATCTTTCCAATTTTCAGTAGTAAAGTCTCCTTTAGCCCTGCTGAAAAATAAATGCTTGTTATCTGTATTAATTTCAAAATACCCATTCTCATACAACGGTTTTCCATCTTTTGTTACGTCAGAGGAAATCGTATCTTCTTTTTCCTTTTCAAGATACTCGTCTTCAAAATAATAACCACATTTGTCAAAAGTCGTCTCTCCGCTATTTTTGCTTTCATGCTTAATACATTCACAATTGCAATCAATAAAAGGTAAGGATGGATTATATATATTGTTTTGAGAAAGTTCTTTTATTAATGGCTGTAATTCGCCATATATCTTATCATTAAATTCGGGGCAGAATTTATCATTTCCTACATCTATAAGATAATCAGAAAAGGCGCCATCATAAAATTGTGCAAATTTATTTTCGGCTCTTGTTCCCATATAGAAAAATATGCCCTTATTTTCAGGATAGATATGATTAAGAGTATCAGCTTCTATTTTATAGTCTTTTGGACGTATTACAAATTCAAGATTCCATTCATCTTCGATATTGGAAGGAAGCATTTCATAATTTTTTTCATGAAGTTTAAAAAATCCCTGATAAAAGCCTCCTCTTAACTCAAGATATTCGTTTGGAATAATTTTATATGGATAGCTCAATGCCTGTGTTATCCCTGATACAGGATACATCTTTAGGGATTTATCTTCTGCATTTATTTCATATTCTGAGTTGAATATTTTATTAAGAATATCCTTTTTATCATCAAGATATTTGTTAAACCATATGTGTCCGTTATCTATAAACGTAAAGCCCACGTCATTGAGAGTGATGCCTTCTGCCTTAGCATTAGCCCATTCTCTTAATGAAGTAATAGAATCTCCTGATATGCAGTCTGAATTTTCAAAATCAATATATGAACTTAGACATTCTTCGCTAAGAACATCTTTATAATTAGAGACACTTTTACAGTTCCCTTCCCTTGAAATGACAACATCAAAGTATCTATCTGTAAGAAGATGTGTCTCTATTTTTCTTTTCTTATAATAGTTTAAAATTTCAGACATTAGATAAATGGTTTTCTCTTATAAATACTATTTATAGATAATAAATGGGCTACATAATGAGATATTGTTATATAACGGAAGAACAGTTGGATTTCCTTTTGAGAGAAGGAGATTGTTACCTTGATAAGACAGATTTAGGTACAGATGCTCCAAAGGATTCAATAAAATATAATGGTGGCGAAGTTACAGTTAATCCTGCTGATTCTGATAATGTTCTTACGACAGACAAAGTTGCAAACAGTAGGGTTGCTGGGCATCCATGGCTTCGTAGAACTCATGGGATGAATGAAGAACTTGATGATGAAAAAGCTTGCATAGGAAAAAACAGCCAAGAATATCTTTCTCAAATGAATGGAAAAATGGCAAATAATATTTCCAAAGAAATAACAAAAGGTGGTTCAAGACTGAATACGACAGAAGTTAGACTTAATCGTTTGAAACAGCAGAAAAAAGATGACCCAATTACTTTTATGCAGAATGGGGGAGAGAAGACAATAAAGGCATTGCAGGCTATCAAAAATAGGCAAAGGAACGCTGCTAAATCCACAAATCCATTAAGCCCACGATATAACACCTCCCTTTCAGCAGATTTCAACAATGGAATACAATCTCCAAAATCCAATAATGGTGTTATATATGATTTCAGAGAGGGTTAAGACGTTGAAAAAAATAAAAAATAAAATATTTTTATACAAACCATAATATGGCAAAACAGAGTAGACTTGAATCAGAGGCAATCAAGACAAGGAAAGAACATTTGGTTAAAAATGATTACCAACGTTTTGTAGATGAATATAACGAAGAGCATCCCGATGCTTTAAGTAATGGAGACCCTTTAGGAAAGGGTACAGGACATGGCATAACTTATTCACTGCCTGATGCAACAAAGTCAAAACATCAGTTCACAAAGAATGTGGACACTGAAAATGGTGGAGGACAATACGATATTGAAGGACGCAATGGTATTGGCGGACGTAAGAAAGCTATGGTAATTAATCTCTATTCTTCAGAAAATGCCTATGGAGAAGACTCCATAGATACCACTGAAAATATAGAAGATGGACAATACGTTATTAGATAATGGGCTTGTTAACAGAAATACTTCAGGAAATACTTACCGAAGAGGCAAGGGCGGTGGACGTAGTTGATGCCATTAAAAAGAGATACGAGGCAAGAATTACGTACAAGGCCGATAATGATCCAAAAGGAACAGGGCCTCGTATTATACAGCCTGTCGCATATGGTACCACAAAGGCAGGTAATCCTGTAATTAGGGCGTTTGAACCTTATGGAGATACAAAGACAAAAATACCTGCATGGAAGTTTTTCAGATTGGATAGAATAACTACATGGAAGCCATTGAGACAAAATAAATTTTCCGAGCCACCTGAAGACCAATGGAGAATTGGTGGGGCACAAGGAAAATTTAATGAAAATGGTGATGAAACTATGTCGGAAGTTTTTCTTGTAGCAGACTTCAAGGGTACTAAAGCAAGATATGAAAGAGGCGGTCTTGCTAAATATAATGCAGATAGAGCGGCAAAAAGAAAAGAACAAAATCCATTATCTGATTTTGAGAAAAATATTGAAAAATCAAAACAAACAGGTAATATTGACTATATACAGAAAAATGTTGCTGATTGGCAGAGGCAACAAAACTTACGAAAACAGAAGGCGCAACAAAATGCAATGAAAAACAATAAAGGTAATCAATCTTCTGTTTCAAACATGCAAGCTGCGCAGAATTTTCCTGATGATACAATACAAACCGTAGGACCGGTAAGGCAACAAAATGTAGACATAAAATCTAATGATAATTCACAACCGCTTGATTATAAAAATGTTCAGCAAACAGGGCCTGTATATAAAATGAACAATAATGAGAAGCCACAGTCAAGCAACATAAATAATATGCCTGACGAAGGAAACGATAATAATGAAAATAAAAAGGATAATCAATAATGGATTTAAATAATGCAATTGCCAGGGCTCAGGCTATGATGTCTGAAGAATTTCAACAGAAGGTTGATGCTATGGCTCCATCAGTACGAAAGAAAGGTGGGAACACTATAGATAATGCACAAATGAAAGCATATGAGAATGCTGTTTTTGGCTTTGGTGATGATAATACCCCCTCAATGCAAAGTTACCAACAAGTATCACAACAATCAGATATAAGTAAATTGCCTGGTTTTCTTCAGGAATCAGCGAAAAGAACTCCTATTGGAGCGGGCTTAGAGGAAAGCTATATGGCAAGTGGGCTTCCTATGCCTTCAAAGCCTCAAGTTCAGTCCCCTATACAAATACCTTCGCAAAATATACAGGCGGCACCCGTAGGTGGAAGTGTTGATTATAATTATATAAAATATTTGATGGAGTCTGTAATCAGGGAAAACACAGGTAAAATAAATGAATCTGCAGTCCCTTCATTTAGAGGGATGCGAATCACAGAAGGTAATAAATTTCAGTTCATAGACAGCAAAGGCAATGTTTATGAAGGGGTTCTTACATTGAAGAAAAGAGCAAACACAAAATAAAGCAAATCAAACATAAAGTAAGATTTTTTCAAATGAAACCGAGTAGACGTGAGTTTCCTCGGTTTTTTATTTTTTTTGTAATTTTGAGCAAAATTAATTTTTAGAATGGCGAAAGTAGTAAAAAATGATTTAGGCTATCTTGGAATTGATTTCCAATACAGACTCATCAGTTCATTCATCAATGAGCCAAATTTCTTTAAGGATTTGGAATCTATCATCGATCAAAATATGTTTACCGATCAGTATCTCAGAACTATTGTCGGTGTAATGAAGGAGTATTTTGCAAAGCATGATTCTGTTCCATCATTTGGAATGATTGCAATTAAGCTTAAGGAGAGAGCATTGACAGAGGAAGATGAGCAGTATTATCAGGAAACCCTTGAAAAACTTAAGAACACAACCACTGAAGGTATTGAAGAAATACAGGAGATGGCTGAGAAGTTCTTTAAACAACAGAATTGGGTACGTGTAGCAAATGAGATTATCAAGATAGCAAAGGATGGCAATGCTGAAAGATATGATGAAATAGATTCTTTAACAGAAAAGGCAGCATCTATAGGTAGAAAAGATGCTGATACTTCATCACCTTTGGATAATGTTGATGGAGATCTTTCACAGGAAGATGTTGTGATTATTCCTACAGGGGTTAAACAGTTGGATGAGGCCCTTGGAGGAGGTGTAGAAAAAGGAAAGCTTGGACTTATCATCGGTTCCTCAGGATTTGGAAAGACATCCTGCACTACAGGTTTTGCAGCTTATGCTGCCACACAAGGATTCAAAGAGCTTCAGATTGTATTTGAGGATACCCACAGAGATATACACAGAAAATATATGGCCTATATCTCTGAAGTTGAGAGTAAGGACCTTAATAAAGATGCTGAGACTACAGATTATGTAAAGCAGGCTCTAAAGGAATCACCAATGAGCGAACTGATTAATAATAATATTCGTACAATTAGGCTTGAATCAGGAGAAAAGACAGCATCAGACATTAAGAATATCATCAAGAAGAAAATTAATGAAGGCTTTAAGCCCGATATGGTTATTATTGACTATTTCGAATGCGTGGCGCATGAAAGAGGTACTTCTACAGATAAAGAGGAAGTGAAAGAAGGCAAGACTATGCGTAAGTTTGAGAATATGGCAGCAGAACTTGATTGCCTAATTTGGGTTACTACGCAGGGCAATAGGGACTCATTTGGCGCAGAAATCATTACACAGGACAAAGTGGGAGGCTCTATCAAGAAGACTCAAATTGCCCATGTAATTCTTTCCATTGCGCGTAATCTTGACGATATTGCAAGTCAGAAAGCAAATATAACAATTCTTAAGAACCGAGGAAACATGGCAGGTAAAACATTTAATGGTTGCCATTTCAACAACGGTACTTGTAGAATTACTTGTGACGAGGTTGTTGATCTTGAAAGTATTTTGGCCTATAATGAAAATGCAAAGAATGTTATTGATGATAAGATGGAGTACTATAAGCAGAAGATTAGAGCACAGCGTGCAGCTAAACAGGTTAAGACTACAGAAGAATTTGCAAACAACGATTTTTAGAAATTCTAAATATATTTATTCCTACCCTTATATTGAAAGAGGCGGAAAATAATGTATATTTAATAAAAATTAATTTTTGAATGGAAGTAAGAAAAAGTAATGGTTCCTTTGAGGAATATGATGCTAAAAAACTTAAAAACATTGTAAAGAAAGTTTATAAAAGGGCGAAGATTACTCCTACAAATGATGATATAAACAACATTGTAGATGGGCTTTATATTTACGATGGAATTCTTTGTTCATCAATCAGGACACAGTTGGAGGAAAAATTCAAGTCTATTAACAATGAACTTTATAAGGCATACACTTCTGCTAAGAAAGAGGTAGAGGAAACAAAAGATTTTGTAGAAGCTAAAAAGAAATTCATTGAAAATTATAAGAAATCGTCAAATACAGCAAATGCAACAGTAGATGACAATTCTAATGTTGGTAACAAAAATGTTGGCGTTCTTAATGCAGAAATTCATAAATCTGATAATATCAAAATTAGCAGGTCTATGGTAATGGATAAATTGAGGGAACTTTATCCTCATTTTAATGCTAAGCGATACGTGCAGGACCTTGATAATCATATACTTTACAAACATGACGAAAGTTCGTTTTCCGGCGCCATAGCATCGTACTGTTGTTCTATTACAATGTATCCATTTCTTACAAATGGAATAAAAAATATAGGCGGTTTATCAGCGACTCCAAAGAATATAGACTCATTTTGTGGAATGTATTGTAACCTGATATTTAATGTTTCGGCTCAGTTTGCAGGTGCAGTAGCTACATCAGAAGTTTTACTTTATTTTACTTATTTTGCTAAGAAAGAATGGGGCGATGATTTTTATAAGCATGCAGACTCAATTTACAAGGTTGGCCCGAAGTTGCGTAAATTGATGACAGAATCTCATTATTGGTGCGATACAGCAACAGAATTGGCGGAACATGATTTTGGAAGCAAAGAATTGAATAATCTTCGTGATGAGATTATTAGTGAAATGGAACGTCCTTTAACAGAAGATGAACTTAAAGATTTTGTTAAGCATGTTAAGGAAGACCCTAATTTCAGCATTAAACTTGGTGACGGTTCAAGAACAATCAGAAGTCAGATTTATCAGTATTGGCAGCAAATTGTTTATAGTATAAATCAGCCTGCAGGCTCAAGAGGGCTTCAGTCTCCATTTACTAATTTTTCTTATTTTGATAAACCGTTCTTTGATGGAATGTTTGGGGATTTTGTATTTCCAGACGGTACAAGGCCTGATTGGGAGTCTTTGAAGTGGATTGAAAAGGAATTCATGATGTGGTTCAATAGAGAGAGACTGAAATGCATTATGGCCTTCCCTGTGGAATCCTTTACTCTCCTTTATAAGGATGGCGAATTCGCAGATGAGGAGATGTTTAATTTTGTTTGCGATGAATATGCAAGAGGGCACAGTTTCTTTACTTATATAAGTGATACTGTAGATTCTTTGAGTTCATGCTGTTTTAAAGGTGATGAAAAAATTGAGGTGACAAAAGATGGAAAGACTGAAAAGCTAAGCATTAAAGACTTCGTTGAAAGATTCATCAATAAAGAAGATAATTTTGGTAAGAAAATTAATACTGGGTATCAAACCTTGTCTTATAATCCCGAAAGTGAAGAATTCGAAGATGCAGATATTGTTGGCGTTCTTAAAAAAGAATGTGATGATGAATTATACTTTTTTAAAGTGGGCGAAGATGAGATAAGTGTTACTCCTGACCATATAATGATTGTGAGAGATAAAGATACACAAGAAATAATGTATATACCTGCAAGATTTGTTTTTAAGAATATTGACAAATATGATATAGGTACATACGAAGAGTAATATAGCAATACAAACTGTGTTTTTTTCCCATTTCCAATAACTATTTATTATAAAATATTTATTGGAAATGGAAATTACAGATAAATTAATCTTAGAAAAATTCTTCAATAAGCAAGGCAAATTAAATGGAAATTTTTCAACAAAGGAATATTTAGAAAAAAAATATCCCGAAATACTTTTGTATTTAGAAAACCGTTTTAAAGATTCAGAAAGTCTTAGAGAAACATTTTTGCGCATTTATTATAAAATAGAAGAACGCCCAAAATGTCCAATATGCGGGGAAATAGTAAGATGGAGGGGAAAAAAGGACAAATTGTTTGGAGATACGTGCGGGAAAAGTCATTGTTATGTAAGATTTAGAGAAAAAACAATGACTAAACTTTACGGAATTGCACACCTCCCATGTACAGAAGAAAGTATCCAAAAAGCGAAAAACACAAAGATGGAGAGATATGGCAGTATGGGTTATAATAATGTAGAAAAAAGAAGGAAAACCAATTTAGCAAAATATGGATGTCTTGCAGCCGTAAACGACGAAATTATTGCTAAAAGAAAGAAAACATCAATGCTGCATTATGGTGTAGATGTGCCTGCCAAATCTAAGATAATACAAGATAAAATGAAAAAGACATGTTTAGAACGTTATGGAGTAGATAATTATCGCAAGACAGATGAGTGTATACAGAAAATCCTTCAATCAAAGAAACGGCATGGAACGGTAGTCTCATCCTCATATGAGGGACGTGGATTTGTATGGCTTGCTGAGAAATATGGAGAAGAGAATATAATAAGGCAATATACAGATACAAGATATAAGAACCCACAGAACGGTCATCTATATCATTGTGATTTTTATATAAAAAAATTAGATATATTTATAGAGTTTCAAATACATTGGTCACATGGCTCTCATCCTTTTAATGAAAATTCAGAAGAAGATCAAAAATTATTATCAGAATTAAAATTAAAGTGTATAGAAAAGCCCCTATACAATAGGGAGATTATAGGATGGACACAGATAGATGTAGAGAAAAGAAAAACAGCAAAGAAAAATAGGCTAAAATATATTGAAATTTTTGATAGGAAAATAACAAAAGATAAATTATTAAACATCATAAAAGAATATGAAGAAAATAACATTCAAGCCAATTACTAGTGCAGGAATAGTTAATCCCAAGAATCGTACAGTTTACGATATTGAATTAAACAAAAATCATTATTTTAACTGTAACGGTTTCATAACGCATAATTGCCGTTTGAAGAATAAAATCCAAACAAAGGAGTTTAATTTTACCAATGGAAACATCGGGGTCAACTGTTTTGGGCCCTTATATGCTTAATTACCTAATCGGGTAATGTTATATCGAAAGATATAGCATCGGTGAAGCCTAAGTGTTTTATGCATATGGTAATACCGAGCCAAACTATTATATAATAGCAGTGTGTGGAGGTCATTCCCAAAGTGATGAGCCGGGAAGTAGGGCTACTATTGATACGTAGCAAGATTTTAGGTAACGAAGTCTTTTAAATGCCGAAATAGCATACATATTTTATATGTAAGATCTGACCCAAGCAATTGGAAACAATTGAGAGAATTGTCAAACAGGTTCAAAATCAGTGATTACCATTAACTTATCCCGAAATATTCAAGATTGGTATAATGGCGAAAAGGCAAAGAATCCAAATTATGAATTTACTTCAGAATCATATCCAAGTATCAGAAAATATTTGAGCAAGATACTTGAAAGAGTATATAAGTATCATACTGCATATAATGAACTATTATGGGATATGTACGATGCAAATCTACTGCCTGTATATAAGGCAGGATTTATCAATCTGAATAAGCAATACCTTACAATAGGACTGAATGGATTAAATCAGGCAGCGGAGTTCCTTGGTTTAACTTGTAGCGATAATAAGAAGTATGAAGAGTTCTGCCAGCAGATTTTTTCTTGTGTAAAGGAAAATAATGAGGCGCATAAGATTACTGAAGGAAAGCACAAGCTAACTTTCAATACGGAACAGGTTCCTGCAGAATCTCTTGCTGTTAAGAACTACAATTGGGATAAGGAAGATGATTATTGGGTTCCTACAGATACAAACCTTTATGCAAGTTACGTGTTCAAACCTAATGATAAAAATGTTAGCATCTTAGAAAAGATAAGAATGCATGGCAAACGTTTCATCGGTGATTATCTTGATGGAGGCTCTGCAGCTCATTTGAATTTAGATTCCCATCTTACTTCTGAACAGTATGAAAAGATTCTAAGATATGCAGCGCAGGAGGGATGCCAATATCTAACATTTAACATTCCGAATACGGCATGCCCTGAATGCGGATGGATTGGAAAGCAGCCTGTCTCTAAATGTCCTAAATGTGGAAACACCAAGTTGGATTATTATGATAGGGTAATCGGTTACCTTACAAAGATATCCAATTGGAGTGCAGGCCGACAGATAGAACAGAAGGGCAGAATATACGAGCACATATCCAAAAATTAATTTTTCAACAATTTTTCTTATAGAAAAGCATTTCTTTACAATAAGGAGTGCTTTTTTATTTTTTATTAAAAAAAAATGGAAAAAATTAATGTTCTCGTAATTCCATCGGATAATCAGGGAGGGGTGGGCTTCTATCGTTCCACACAGCCTCATCTGCAGTTGCAGAAGCAGTTTCCTGATGAGTTTGAAGTTACCATAGATATGAATCCTAATTTTTATGACCTGATAGGATTTAAGAAATATCAGATAATACATATACATAAGGCTTTCTTTTCGGATATGGAGCAGTTTAGAAAGGCCATGGCATTTTTTAAGGAACAAGGTATTGTAACAATAATAGATATTGATGACTATTGGAAATTAAGTCCGCATCATCCGCAATATTTATCACAGCAGCATAGTGGGACAGATAAGATGCTGAAAGAGAACCTAAAACTTTTTGACTACGTTACAACAACTACAGAATTGTTTGGAAATGAGATTAAAAAGATAAATCCTAATGTTAAATTGTTTCCTAATGCAATAGACCCTACGGATCCAAGGTTTGCTGTTCATAAGAAACCATCAAACAAATTACGAGTAGGACTTATTATGGGCTCATCTCATGAATATGATGTCCAATTATTGGGCAATTTGTCAAATCAGATTGCAGGAATGGGAGACCTTGATAAAGTTCAGATTGTTTTGTGCGGTTTCGATACTCGTGGAACTGTGACTTTACTTAATCCACAGACGGGAGAACAACAGCAAAGACCGCTTGCGCCAATGGAGACCGTATGGTACCGTTATGAGAAACAGCTTACAGATAATTACAAGATTGTTTCGCCGCAGCACAAGCAGTTCCTTCATGCATTTCTATGGGCAGGGGAATATCCTTTTTCAGACATGGAAAATTATAAGAGATGTTGGACAAAGGATATGAACCATTATTACGAACACTATTCAGAAATAGATGTACTTCTTGCACCGTTGGAGGAAAATGATTTTAATAAAGTTAAATCCCCATTAAAGGTTGCTGAATGTTGCTTTTCGCATACGGCAATAATAGCGCAGAATTTTGGCCCATATACAATAGACCTTAAGAATATTTTTGACCGTAATGGAAGTATCTCTTCTGATGGAAATGCAATGCTTGTAGAAACTTCTAAGAATCATAAGCAATGGGCAAAATATATTCATAAGTTGGCAAATAATAGGGAACTTTTAAAGACATTGCAAGACAGGCTTTATGAGAGTGTACATGAAAAGTATGACTTAAGGAATGTAACTAAAGATAGGGCGGCATGGTATAAACAGATAACAGCCAAATAGTTTCTATTGAAAAATAAATAAGAAAAATTATTTTTTATAAAAAGTACTGAAATGAAAATTTGTTTTACTATAGATGATGTCATGCGAAATAAAACAAAGGCATTCATCAAGGCATATAATAAGGAACAGCATACTGATATTGACCCTGATACGTTTGTACCTACAAGTGCCGACTTGAAGGATATGTTCAAATTCAAGACTGTCAAGGACTTTTATAAATTCCTTTATGACGATTATGCATTTGAAATATTCGGAGAAGCAGAGCAATGCAGCCCAATGCTTGATAAGAAAATGAATCTATGGCTTATTGACATTATAGATACATTTGATGAGGAAGGAAAGGATATTGATTTTATGTGGGCAAATACAGATGAATTCAATCAATCCATTGGCAATACGTACTTTTATCTGTCAAGGATAGCAAGTCGTGTTAGAGAAGTTTTTTTTCCTAAGAAACCAATAGAAATATGGGACAAGTGTGATATTCTCGTAACGGCAAATCCTGAATTAATAGCAAATAAGCCTTCAGATAAAATGGTAATAAAAATTGAAACACCTTACAATAGAGAGGTGAAATCTGATATAACATATACCAATTTAGCAGAATTATTTAATGACAAGGAATTCATAAAGAAGATAAATATCGGGAAGTAATGACAGAGAAAGACACTAAGGTAGTTTCCGCCTTGGAAACTGAAATACAGAAAATTATAAATAAGGAAAATAGGGTATACTTTTATGTATATGACACAAAGGGTTCCCCTTCAGAAAGCCTTTACTATATTTATGACCTTGCATTGAATGTTCAAAATGCAGGATATGATGTGAAAATGCTTTACAGTGATAAAGAGTTTGTGGGAGTAGGAAAATGGATGGGCGAAGAATATGCTAAGATACCGCATTTTAATATTGAAAAAGATAATGTAGCATTGTCTGTATCGGATTTTCTCTTTATACCTGAGATTAATGCCAATGTAATGGCTGCTCTGAAGAATAAGAAGGAGGTTCTTTGTAAGAAGGTAGCTATTTTGACAAATCTTCATTATCTGTCAGATATAATGAGGCCTATTGGCACAACTTGGGCTAATTTGGATATCTCTGAATGTATTGCTATGACAAAAGAATTGGCAGATGGGTTGCATGAAATTTTTCCAACAGTTAAGACACATGTCATCCCTCCAAGGATTCATCAGGATTTTAGCATTGAGAATACTGAACCGAAACCATTAGTTGTCAATATTATCTCTAAAACAAATGAGCATGCTAATTCAATTGTAAATAACCTGCATTGGAAATACAGACAGTATGGCTTCCTTGCTATTAGAGAATTGAAGGGGCTTTCTATTGAAGAGAAAGCTAAAGCGCTAAAAGGCTCTTTCCTTACAATATGGCTTGATACTGATACCGAATTTGGGCTTGAAGCATTGGAGGCTATGGCTTGTGGAAGTATTGTTGCAGGAAAGGTTCCTGAAGATGTTCCATCATGGATGATAGATGCTAATGGAGAGGTTAGAAACAACGGTATATGGTTTACAAAGAATAGTGAAATTCAGGATGCTATTACAAGCGCTGTGCAGACATACCTCTATGATGAACTGCCTGAGATATTGTATTCTGAGATGGCCGATACTGTAAAGATGTATGATACAGAACATTTATCTGAATCATTACAGAAAGTTATATTTGACGGACTATTTGGGGATAGGATAAAGGAATTCCGACTTTTGATAGATGGCATTGAAAATAACACAAAGGGAGAGAACGAAGAAAAGTAATGATAGATGTAACGATAATCATGCCTTTGAAAAAGTTGAACAAGGCTGATGAAAAACATTTTACAAAAGCAATAACAAGTATAGAAAATCTTAGAGAAAAAGACAATGTTGGGCTTTTATTAGTAGGGCCGTCAAAAATACTTGAAAAGGCTGAAGAGATATTTAAGAAGACTGAAAGCAAAATTTCATATGAATTACTGCCTATTGAGGACACTAACATAGCAGTACAAATAAATCAAGCAGCTCTTTCATGCGCAAGTAAATATTTTTCTGTTATGGAAATTACTGATACTTATACAAACAATTGGCTGACTTCTATAGAACCCTTTATGAAAGCAAATCTCTCCAAGTCTGTATATCTTACAGTGATAGGAGTAGTTAATTCAGATGGAAAACAGGAATATTTTGGCAACGAAATGGGGTGGAACCCTTCATATGTAAATGATAATCTTGGACAAATTACGGAAGAAGCCATAAAAGCATATCCTGATTTTATTTTCCATGGGGGGTTGATAAATACTGCTGATTTCCTTTCCGTTCATGGCTTGAAGGCATCTATGAAAATTGCAATGTGGTATGAATTCGCACTGCGTTTATTGAGAAAAGGCAAGGAAATTTATGTAGTGCCAAAGATAGGTTATCTTCATATTCCATTACAGATTTCTGAAAAAGAAATTTCTATGGAAGAAGGCCGATGGCTTGTGGAAACCGCAGATGAGGAAAGCCATTTTGATGAAGATAGAGGATTGAAGTTTGAAAAGACAGAAGGAAAATAAGATTATTATTGCGGTGTAAAAGAAAATGTTGCACCGCAATATTTATTTCAAATAGGGTGGAAGAAGATATCTGCTGACAGATATGGAAAGAAAGCATATTGTTTATTTTATGGAAACACCCAATAAAAATATTGGACATATACTTAATGACAATGGCAAGAAAAGGTAGGAAACCTTCAGGGCACTCACCGTTAAATTATTGGGGGGATAAAGAGGAACAGGCAGTAGTAGACTATTTGGCAACAGACGATAAGAATGAAAAAAATAAAATATACAATACAGTTTTGAGGCCTGCGATTGATACATTGATAGAATGTATCATTCGTCGTTATAAACTATTCGTGCCTGATGAGGATTATGATATTACATTTAGAGATGCATCAACATTTATTTTTGATAAATTTGACAAATTTAAACCTGGTGAATATAAGGCATATTCTTATTACGGAACTATTTGTAAGAATTATCTGATAGCACGAATACAAAGATATTCTAAATCTTTAGAACAAAATCCGTCATATGATATAATGGAGGAAAGCCTGAATAATAATATCCGTTATTCAGAGGAAATGGATAAGGGGCAAGAAACTGCACAGGAGTGCATTGAGCGCCTTATTGAGAAGATAAAACATATGATAGAAAGTGATACCACCATGAAAGAAAGTGAAGTGAAATTAGGCAAAGCTTTGATAAGCCTCTTTCAAGATTGGGACTATATATTAACCACTGATGGAAGTTACAAACTTAACAAAAGTGCTATTTTACTCTTTTTAAAAGATGCAACAGGAATGGATGCAAAAGGAATAAGAGACAACATGAAAAGATTTAAAAAAGCCTTCCTTATAGCAAAAAATGAGACTATAGAATAATTATTGTTATGGAGAATACAGTAATAAAAAAGAAATTTGCTGTAAGGCTTAACAATCTTGACAAGATAGAACAGCTTTTACAGGAAACATATGATTTAGCTTGTCAGCAATATGTCACCATTCAGAATGAGATAAATAAGGTTGCAAATTCAACAATACTTAAGGATTTGGATATTGATGGTAAGGAAAAATATGGCAAGGTAATGAGCAATTATATTACATTACAGCAAAAGGCTATTGCACAAAAATTTGATATTGCCAAATTGATGTCTGAAGTCTTAAAATCGGGTGGCGATGTAAAGAAGGCAATAGATGAAACCAAAAAGACAACCCTTAATATCAGTGAATTACGAAGGCTTGCAAAAACAGGTAGCGTGACAGCGGTCAATAATGAAGGTGATGTAGAAGAATATACCCTAAAAAAACCATAAAATGAGCAAAAGTAAGACCAAGGAAAAGAGACAAAAGGTTCTTGGCTCTGTAGCGTCAATACAGACACTTTTGGAGAGATATCCTACACTCTTAACATCAGAAAGCGACAGTAATGGAAATGGAAACGTTAATGTTTCCATTAGTTTCCTTATGGCTTTATTGGGCATGCTGAATTTGACACAGCAAGATATTGTATCATGGATGGCAAGAATGTTGTCGGGAAAAGCTTCTGATGGCTTACTAAATACTATTGAAGAAGCAGGAAAAGCTATTCTTTTGACGAATGTTAAATCCTTGTTTACTTGCACAGCAGACCCTTTTATTCCAGATAAAATGCTTAGTCCATATACTGATATTAATGGGGCACCCGCAGAAGAAAGAGGCATCGAAATTGATTTGGATGCCGTTGATATGATGGGAATTCTATCACATTGTCCATTATCTGATGAGGGCAAACCTTTCTATTTTGATAATGATGTAGAAGGCACGCCTATAAATTCCGTTTCCGATTTATGGAAATCAAGGGATTTCAATGCGTTTCTATGGTATGTGATTAATCGTGGCGATGAGGCGGACAAGAATAAAAGACAATTAATGTGGGATAATAGATGTAAATATTTTAAGCATAAGGACTATTCCACAGAATCATTTCGAGAATTCATCAAAAATGAAAATACGAAATATATTTTATGTGAATATCAGGAAAGGCTTGAGAATATAACAGAGGCAACAAATGTCCTTAAGATATTTCTAAATTCTGAACGATATAGATATAAGCCTAAAGGTAGTAATATTGAAATAAATCGAACTATTTTTGAGTTTAATTATGATTATATCTATAGTCTGAAACTCTTTGACAGTAAGACAATAACCGCTCAAATAATTAATGCTGTTTTAGGATTATCATCAACAATTACGGGGACGGTATCAATTGAACAACGATTAGTTCAAGAAAAAATACGAGAAACAGTAAAACGTATAATAGAAGATGATGATTCTGATGATGAAAGAGATGCAGATGCATATTTTAAATTCTCCAATGATGAATATAATGCCTTGTTAGAAAGGGCCACAAAAAAATATAATGGGAAATACCAAACAGGTATCAATAATGAAACTGATATTCCTTTTGATGTAATTAATGAAGCCGTAGAAAAAATCAGCCTATCTAAAAATACGGAGGAAGAAATATCTAACATCTCAAATGCCTTCAATGAGGTGGCGAAGACAATATCAGAAAATTCAGACAGAGATGATGCAAAGAGTGAATGGGGCGTATCCTATAGTATACAATCTAACCTCATAGAAAAGTTTATTGAAGAATTTACAGTACAGTTGGCAATGTCGATGCTTTCTCCAAAGGTGGCAATCTTGTATGCCGTTAATTCATACATACTTAACGGTAATGCCGATGACTTATCTTCTTGGGAAAAATTTATAGAAACGTTTGGAAACCTTCTGAAATCAATCGTTAAGAAAATTAAAGATATCATCATTCAGCAATTATATGTATTTGTGATGGATAATCTTAAACCATTATTAGAATTATATACAAATAAATTATTGCTTGAGACAATTAGGGATTATAAAGATTTATTAACAAATTTGAAAAGGCTTTGCCTGCCATCTTCCAATAGTAATGCTAATGGAGTTATCCATCTTATAGATAATGTGGATTATGCAGATATAATTCCTGAAAAAACAAAACCTTAAAATTAATTTTTTTATCATGACATTGGAAAGTATTTGTAACTCAGTTTTGACTTTGATAGACAAGTCAAGAAAGCCTATGACTTATATACCTGCAGCATTATTAGTTTGTAGTGCTGTAAATAGGCCAGGTTTATCTTCGATGACAGTGGCATCTAATATAATTAGACGGCAAAGTGAAGCGGGGGCTCCTGTGGGGCCATCGGCGGATGGCTCTCCAAGTATTACAGAACGAATGGAACGTATTAGAGTTGAAGAGATTTTTAAGGCAATAAAACTTGATGCTAATATTCAAGTGGGCATTCCTATTGGCGGAATACAATTTACAGGAACGGGGGCTAATGCAGGAGGGCCTGTAGTGATTAAAGGCTTTAACACTAATGCTGCTCATGGCAATGGAATTATTAGTTAATTTTTTTAAATCATGATTTGGACTGCAAGAGTTATAAGTGTATATGATGAGTATGACGGCGACAGGATAAAGGCAAGGGTTCTCCCATCAGACCAATATAAAACAGATGAACATATCGTCTATGCTTTTCCATTATTGCCGAAGATGTTTCGTGTTAAACCGAAAGTTGATGAGGCTGTATATATATTAACGCCTGACGATGATCCACGAGGGCAGAGAATGTATATTGGCCCTATTATTTCTCAGCCTCAATTTATGGATAAGGACGACTTTGTTGGAGGCGCAACAACATTATTGAAAGGCGGTATAAAGGCTCCTGAAAAGGCACCAAGTTTATTGCCACAATCTGAAGGATGTATTCCGAAGGATGACGAAGTAGGGGTTTATGGGCGTGGCAATACAGACATAATTTTAGGGAAGAACAATATCCGCCTACGAGCAGGAGTAAGGCAAATAGAAAACGAGCAGGGAAATAAAGTAGTTAATTTTAATGGGAATGACCCTGCATTTATTAACCTGAAATATTATAAAGATGGGCTTGATAACGGAGAAAATAAAGTAAAAAGCACCGCTGCAATAGTAGGCGATGATATTGTTTTGTTATCCTCTAAAGGGTCTCCATATTTTGATTTCAACGATAAGGATGAAAATATTTCTGATGAAACAATGAAGGAAATCATTGAGAAAGCCCATCAGTTGCCTTATGGTGATATATTGATAGATTTCCTACAAATGTTCATTAGGATGTTCAAATCCCATACTCATAAATATCATAACATGCCACCATGCCCTGATTCAGAATCATTGAAATTTGATACCAAATATCCATCAGAAAATTTAGATGATGAATTGCTAAGTAAACATGTTAAAATAAATTAAAAGCAGACTATTTTTATAGCCTGCTTTTTTCAATGCATGATATATTATCAAAAACAAATTACTTTTCTTCTTCCCAAACTCTTGCTTGATTAGTCTTATTTCTCTGTCCCTGCATTTTGGTTCTGCTTGCATTAAGATTATCAGCAGAAGGTGCAGCACCACGGAATCTTTCCTTGCCACCATTAGTTGCCATACTATAAGCAGACTTAGACTTGTCGCCACCTACAACGCCTTGTCGTACTTGTGATTTATATTCTTGAGCAATAGCCTTAGGATCAAAACCATTCTGTTTGCAATAATTGACAAAAGCAGCCTTAGCCCGGTTAACCTCTCCGAAAAGTTTACTATAGTCTGATGCATCTCCTGCAGCATCGCCCTGATGATAATCCTGCTGCATATTATGAAACCTATCAGCAATACTATTGCCATTTTGCATAGAATTGCTAAAATTTCTTCCTACGTTTTTAAGCCCGCTCCAAAAGCCCTCATCAGTAAGGCTTTCACTTATTGCCTTTTTGAGATTGTTGAAATCACATTCATTCATTGCAAACTGTTTTGCGGTGGCATAAGGGTTAGCACTACCGGCAAACGCAGCCTTAGACTTACGATTTACTTGAGCCTTCATCTGATTGGCCTTGCAGAAAAGCAACCTGTATTTTTTATAAAGGTCAAGTGCTTTTTCCTTTTTATATGCAGCAGCCACATCGCCACCCATTCCCATCATCTTATCCTTAGCAGTATCCCATGCTGCACCAATGCGGCTCATGAATGATTCATTGGTATTCATTTCATTTAAAAGCATTTCCTTAACGAAATCTTTTACCATTTGTCTATTTTGTTCGGTATTTTTCATTATGAATATTTTTTAATATAAATAGTTTTTATTTATCAAATATTTTTCTTATATTTGTGTTAGAAAATTTTAGGAAACATGAAAGAAGTATATATATCAGGCGTATTTGTCTGTTTATTTCTAATTATTATATTTTTAATTCGTCATAAGGTATGGAGAGACTTCGAAGAATGTACGTCTGTAAATGAAATTATAGGCATGGCAACAGCCATTTTTATAGGCTTTTTTATTTATTCCTTGTTCTCATGGATAGCTGTTGTAGATACCCTATATACAGAAGTTCTGAAAGGTAACAATTAGACAACTATCATCTTCAATGGCTTAGAAGCAAGTATTGTTTTATTACTTTCAACAATTTCAGCCTGTTTCTTAAGTATTTCACTTGGTGACATTCTCTCAAGACGTTTATCAAGTTCCTCCATTGTAGAGTCATATTCTTTATCAGCCTGTGCAGTTAGCATCTGATAGTCCATATTCAGTTCAGCATTAGGAATAGAAACTTTCCCACTGAATTTTCCTCTAACATGAGCCAAAGTTCTTTTCGATAATGCAAAGAATAACTTTCTTACTATTGTTTTTGTTGGGCCATTTAAAAATGCGAAGTCCATTTTATCAAGCGGAATTTGATCAGGCGTAATAATAACATCAGGATTTTGCCGTCTACATTCATCTGCATCTTCGGCTGAAGATACATCATAATATGTATACCATACTTCACAGCCGACAAGATTAATTGCGCCTATCATATTCGGGGTATCTCCAAAAGTTAATTTTGAACCAGGAGTTGAATATAAATGGACAATATGAGTTCCTTCAGGACCTGCCGTAACCTTATATGTTAGATCACCTCTCAATAGACGGCTTTTGAATGTAAGGTCTGTTGCCATATATGCAATGTCTGCACTTTGAGCAATATAAAATCCTCCAATAGGCCCAAATGAGCTACCGCCTGCTTGCCCATAGCCTCCTGCAAATCCTAACATATCAAGCCCACCGTAATTAGCATAAAGTGCTGCCTGAGATGTAGATGTATTACAATACATTACATTGTTTATTTCACGGCCAGCAGGAATTAAATAACTTTGTTTACCTGATTCTATTTTAATAAAATCTTTTTTCAATTCCCATGGGCCTCTTTGCTGTAATCCCGCTTCTTTAGAGAACCAATAACTAAAATCTTTTGACATATCCATAGTTCTTAATGACAATGCATATGCCATATCTGTATTTGATATATTTTTCCCATAAAGGTTTGCCCATTGAGTTTCAACGAGCCAATTTTGAACACGTTCTGCATAATCTTCAACTGCAAGGTCCAAGTTAGCACATAATTGGTCATCCGTTACCTCTACTTCGACCATTGGTGCTCCCATTGTTTTTCTGAAACGGTCAAACAGCGAAGAAATCTCTTCTGTCATTTTGCTATTCATAATGGCTAAATGTTTTTATAATAAATAGTTTCCACATAGTCAAACTATTTATAATAATAACTAACTATATGGCTATTATTGATGTAGAGAAAATTGAGAATGAATATGTGAAATGCATGAATGACCCATCTCATACATATATGATACCAGCGTATCTGAAAACATATGATGCCACACAGAGACGGGAGGTGCCATTTCAACTATTTCCGAGGCAGAAAGATTTATGTGCTGCACTTGGCAGCGATTCCAATGTTATAACAACTAAGCCCCGTCAGGCAGGTATAACAACTACGGCAGGAGCTTTTATTGCTTGTGAGATAGCATTGGCTGACCCTGAATCTCCTATAACAGTTCTTGTGATAGGCAATACAATAGACCTTGCCATGCAGATGGTGACAAAAATACGAGAATTTCTTTTTCAGCTACCGTTGTGGTTTTGGGATTTTGATTTATACAAGAAAGATTTGGAATCTCCTGTAAATAGAAAAGCAGCCTTATTTAAGATATGTAATACCAAAGAATTGATATTAAAAAATGGTTGCAGAGTTGTGGCGCGTTCTTCAGGTCCTGATGCTTCCCGAGGAGTCGGCGGTGTTACTTGGCTAATATTTGATGAAGCAGCCTTCATTGAGAATGGCAAGGATGTATATGCATCTGCACTTCCTACTGTTTCTACAGGAGGGCATGTCATAATGATTTCAACTCCTAATGGTAAAGACCAACTTTATTACGAAACGTATAGACAATCTAAAGCAGGCACTAACAACTATCTTTGCGTTGAACTTAAATGGTATCAAGACCCACGTTATAATAAATTTTTGGAATGGACAAGGAAAAATACAGAAACCGGAGAAATTGAGATTATAAAAGAGCCAACAATAGATACAAGCGGAAATATAGAATATAATCAGCCTCATTGGGATGAGATGCTAAGACAAGGATACAAGCCTCGTTCTCCGTGGTATGTAAAAATGTGTGAATCATTCAACAATAATTCAATGAAAATTGCACAGGAGTTGGATGTTTCATTTCTTGGTTCTGATTCAAGTGTTATTGCTCCTGAATTTGTGGAAATGCAAAGAACTAAAAATGTAAGGGAACCTGATTCAAGATATAAAGACCCGATGCTTGAAGATACTTGGGTATGGAAACCACCTTTCGAAGGGCATACATATATTATGTCTATAGACAATTCGAGAGGAGATTCAAGTGATGCCACGGCTCTTGAAATTATAGACCTTAATGGTATTGATGATGATGGAACACCTTGTATTGAACAGGTTCTTGAATATAATGGTAAAATATATGGTGATGCCATTGGCGAAATTGCATATAATTATGGCATGCTATATAATCAGGCGTTTATTGTAGTAGAAGATATTGGAGGATATGGTTCAGCGACTATTTTGACATTACTTAGGTTAAAATATCCAAACCTTTATTATGATGACCCATCATTGAAAACATATACATCACAAAATGAGGCAACATCATTGTCGGTGACAGATAAGGGGCTTCCTGGCTTTCATAGCTCATCAGTAAGATTTCAAATGTTAGCTAATTTCGCAAACCTTGTTAGGACTAATCAATTGATTATCAGGTCTTTACGAGTCTGCAACGAGCTTGATACATGGGTGTATGTCGGTGGGAGAATGGACCATAAGGATGGTTGCCATGATGATACATTGACTTGTTTAGCTATGGGCTTATTTGTTGTAGAGTTTTCAATTAAAAGGCAAAAAGAATTGCGATCTAAAGATACTGCCATGCTTAATGCAATGATTAGTATAAATAGTAGAATCAGATATGATGCTAATGGCTTTAAAAATTACATGGAAGAGAAACCAAAAAAGAAATTTAATTTGCCAATAGTTACCAATAAAGTACCTAATGGAGGATATAATAATACCTATACAGCAAATTCGTGGCTACTAAAATAAAATTTCTTTAAAAAATATATATAAAAAATATGTCATGCGGATGTGGAGGCACTAAGGTGCAGAAAAATCCTGTTAAGCAGGTAACGAAAAGAATAAAGCCTTCAACAGCGGCTGCAAATGTCAGAAGGGCAGTCAATCGCCCGACAATAAAGCGTCCTGCAAGGTAATTTCAAACTCAGGTTTTTAGCCTGAGTTTTTTGTTGATAACTAATTGAGTTATTTTATTTTTATAGTAGGAAAACTATTTATAGAAAATGTTTTCATTCATAAAATGGCAGATAATAGAACAATATTTCAAAAACTTACGGATGTTGTCATAGGTGCAGGAAACGGTACAATGCACAACTCAAATCCGCAGCCAATCACATATAATCTAAAACCTAAGGATAGCGTTATTGCGACTTTTTCCAATAAAGAGGAAAGGGATACAAGGCTTGCACAATTAAAACAGCAAAGAATGCTTTCCCGTCAATGGCTCAAAACAGGATATGATACTCAAATGGAGCAATTGGCAGGGGCTACACAGGCAACAATTATGTATAGGGACGCTGACCTTATGGACCAATGGCCAGAAATAAATGCAGCATTGCATATCCTTGCGGAAGAGGCTACAACATTGAACCCAAAAGGTAAAATGCTGAATATATACTCTAAGTCAGAACGAATAAAAAGTATTCTGGAAGATTTGTTTGTAAATAGGCTTGATATCAATGTTATGCTTCCTCTTATTGTAAGGGCGACCTGTAAATATGGAAACGAATTTATGTTTCTTAATATTGATGAGGAATTAGGAGTAAAGGGATGGAGGGAACTACCTGTCCATGAAATGAAACGTTTGGAAAATGGCTTGGGGAATCTTTATGGTGGAGCTTTTAATGGCAACTTATATAATTTGAAACCTGATGAGACTAAGTTTGTATGGATGGGGCATAATGATTCTATGCCTTTCAAAAATTGGCAGGTTGCTCATTTTAGACTGATTAAAGATTCCACTTATCTGCCTTACGGGTGTTCATGGCTTAATGGAGCTAGACGCCATTGGCGTATGCTTTCCATGATGGAGGATGCCATGCTTATCTATCGTCTTGAACGAAGCATCGAAAGGAGAGTTTTCAAAGTTAATGTTGGCGCTATTGATGATGCAGATGTTCCTGCATTTTTACAAGAATATTTTAATACAGTAAAACGTGCACCAATTATTGACCCTACTACGGGACAGGTTGATTTAAGAAAGAATTTTCTTGATGTTTCGGCTGATTATGTTATTCCGGTGCGTCCGGGCGCAGACCCTTCTTCTATTGAAACCTTGCAAGCTGCAACAAATCAGACATCAATGGAAGATATTGAACTGATGATAAATCATATTCTTGCAATATTAAGAATCCCTAAATCATTCCTTAATTTTCAAGAGGCACAGGGAAAGGGGCAGAATCTTTCACTGATGGATGTTCGTTTCAACAGGACTGTCAATAGCATACAGCAGGCGATCCTTATGGAATTGAATAAGATTGCGATAATTCATCTTTTCTTATTAGGATTTGATAAATCTGAGCAGACTAATTTCACATTATCATTAAACAATCCGTCGAATCAAATCGAGATGATGGAATTGGACAATATGACTAAAAGAATTGCTGCAGCGGCTTCTGCTGTAGCAGAACAGGGAGGGGGGCTTCCTATAATGTCTTGGAAGCAGATGCAGAAAGAAATTATGGGAAGAACAGATGCTGAAATATATCAGATGCTTAATGATATTCGCCTTGAAACGGGCCTTGCAGCAGAGCTTCAACAAACAAGTCAAATCATTAAAAGGACAGGACTTTTTGACAAGACTGATAGAATATATGGTGAACCTGGCGCAAAATATAGTGCCGCTCCGCAGGGTGAGGGTGGTGCTCCTGCTATGGGAGGTGGCGGTGCACCTATGATGGGCGGAGCGCCCGCAGGTGGCTTCGGTGATGACTTAGGCGAAGGAGACGGACTTGGTGATTTAGGAGAACCGGGTTCTGAATCTGAGGGTGATATAAATGGAGATGAAGGCGGACAGAACTTATCAGATATGGGCGGCAATGGGCAACCATTAATGGAAAACAATAGAATATTGCCTTTCTTTGAAAAGTATAGGCAAGAATTTACGGTTAAAGAGACTCCAATAACAAGAACTCCAGTAATAGACAAGGCACTTCTTATAAATGAGGAAATCAATTCAATCGTTACTGATATTGAAAAACTTGAAAGCAAAGCCAATAAAATCATGGACGACCAAACTATTTATAAGAAAAATGAATAAGAAAATGTTGAATATTAATGATAAGGAGACATTTCTGAAAATTCAGGAGAATATGATAAAAGAGATGGACGAGCATCTTGAAAAAATATCCCTGAAAGAAATGTTGAAAGGCTTGGATAAGGAGCCGTTTTATGTATTGAAACATATTTTTGAGACCATATCAAAAGGGCTTTATGATAGTAAGGATGGTAAGAGTTGCCTTTCTAAGTATGTTAGAATTATTAAGGAAAATTCTTCTTTGAAGAAAGCCTTTGCTATTATGGAGAATATGACAAGGCCACAGACCATATCATCTTCAGATATTTTTGTTAATGAGAATATTTCTTTTGCCAACAGTATTGATAAAAAAGAATATTCTGAGGGTTTAAAGAAACTGTCAAATATTGTAAAAGAAGCTATAGAGATATGCAAAATCAAATCATCTGATTTAGGTAAGATAATTTCTGAGTCAAATAACCAAGTTTCAGTTTCAACTGATTATATAATTAACAACAAGAAATCATTGCAGAATATTGCAGAATATTCAAATAATGTTTCAGTTTTAATGGAATCTGTAAAGAAAAACATTAAAGAGGAAGATAAAGAAAAGAATGAAGCAAAGACGGCTAAGGAATTATTTTCGGATATCAATGAATCAATCAAGGGGCTTTCTGCTGAAGAAAAAAATGCCATTCAAGAGCTATCTCTATCTACAATGGCAGGAAAGGACGGGAAGGATGTTTTTGAGGCATTTAAAGAGAAATGTGAGAAACTACTTGAAGAGGCTATTGAAAACAGTGAGGATATAAAGTCTATTGCCCGTTTTCAAAATATGCAGGAACAAATAAAAAAACGTGCATTCAATGTAGAAACATTAAATGAAGATGTTTTAAATTTCGCACGGCTTTATGAAACGTTGAAAGAAGATGAGTAGACAAATTATTATAACCGAGCAACAATTTGAAGAATTGCTCGTCAGAGGCTTTCTTGAGGAATCTATTTTTAAAGGGAAAGTCGATATAGACAGGCTTTTGAAATATGTACTTAAAGGATATATTGCAGCTGTAACCGCAATCTCTATAATTGCAGTAGCAAAAGACATGTCCGAACAACAGAAAGAAGAGGCTATTGAAGCCGCCGCAGAAGCTGCTCCTGCCAATCAATGGGAATTGGCCGCCGATGATGTGATTGTTACAGTTTATAATGCAACAAGAGGACAGTGCAACAATGATCCATCCCATACAGCAAGCATGTTTCACTTAAACATGCAAAATGTAGGATCTCATAAGATTATGGCCATGGAACGTACATTCATGAGGGAATTAGGATTAAAATATGGAGATGTTGTAAAACTTGAAGGAACATATCAGGGACTGCAGGATGGGGTATATCAAATACAAGATACCATGAATAAGCGTTTTGCAGGAAAACATAAAGTAGATATCCTTGTTCCAAATAATATAAAATATGGCGGAACAGCGAAAGGTGCCAAGGCAAAGATATATATCTTAAAGAATCCCGATGATACGGCTTATTTTAAGGCTGATATGGCCCCCGAATATGGAAAGTAATAAATTATATTATAAAAGAGGAAAAGTCCCTATAAGGGCTTGAAAATGCGAAATAGAGGCTCTTGACCGAGAACCTCTTTTTCTTTATATTTATAGTAAAAAAGAATATATGGCAGGCGAAAGACTGAACAGCGAAAAAAAGATAGAACACGATAAGATAAAAATAAAGTTAGGAACTATTGATAAGAAGAATCCGAAAGTTGTTTATATAGAAGGGCGTACTTTTGTCACGCCCGATTCGGAAAAAGATAATACGCCTAAGGATATAACTGATATGAAACATAACTTTAAATTAGCAATTAATGAATTCTTATATAAGAACCAAAGTTTTGACTCAAAATACATACTAGATTTTCAGGTTGCAGCAGGCGGAATACATTTAGGCAAAAAAAGTTTCATGTCATTTCAAATAATATTAACTCAAAAGGATGGGACACTTGACAGTATATCTGAATTAAGAGATAAAACAATGGATGGGATATTGACAATGGTTGACAGCCTATCTAAAGATGCTGACGACCGAGGATATATTTTATCGAAAGTAAAAAGAAAAATCGAAGAATAATGCAATACTTTTATATTAAGCAGGGCTCAACATTGAACACTCTTCGTGTGGAACTTGTAAAGGACGGAAGATATGATTTTATGAAGGCCTCGCATTTTGACAATGCAATTCAAAATGCTGATATAACTTTCACAATGGTAGATGAGGATGGAAACCTGAAAATTTCAGAAGCCCCATGCACAATTGCCTTAGTAAATGAAGGCACTTGTGATGAACATTATGCAATAGAATATCATTGGCAGAAACGAGATACAAAAAATAAAGGTACTTTTACAGGTACCTTTAAAATACATCTTAATGATGATATAAAAGAAGAGGGGGAGGTTTATGAAGCAGGGGACTTAATAATTCCTATTTATGAGCCTCTTGCTATCGTCGTGAAATAAAACGGGATGGTAGATTTTTTTCTGAAGCCATCTTTGCTATCATCTTTGTATCTTTAATGCCATCATCAAATGTAATAATGGCATTGCAGTCGGCAAGAAGCTCTTCATTACGATATTTCAGCGCATCTTTTCCATAGGTACGCCAATCTGTATAGAATGTTCTTGTTGAAATACCAAATTTTTCTGCGAAATAAGACACAAATGCGTCTCCTGTGGTGTATATAGTTATCCCTTCTGTTTTAGCCTTGTTTTTAAGGCAAGCAACGCATTTCTTTTCAAAAAAAGGATAATCTCCCATAGTTTCACCACCGACAATAGCAACTTTAAACATCTCTTGTAAAATTTTATAAATAAATTAAGTTTTATTAAAAATACATTAAAAATGGAAAATTGTGATTTAAATCATATAACCCTTGAAGAAAAATTGGCTTTGGAACAGATGCTAAAGGAAATGAGGGAGCAGAAACAGAAAGAAAGAGAGAGAGAACATGAAACGGTAGCACCTCATGGTTTTTATCATACTTCTTGTGCAAATCCGATGCCGTTGGATGAGAATGCAAAATTCATGACAGACCTTACCCAAATAGGCAAAACTAAAAAGGCACCTCAATTAACTAAAGAAGAAATGAATCTTTTGGAATTCTGCCATAATACAGATATGCGTAAATTTATAAAGGAAGAATTCACAAAGAATAAGATAGATTATTCCAAACTTGAGAATGATCCTACTTGGATGGCTTAAAATAGGCGTAAAACAAAGGTGGAGGCTATTTCGTAATGGAAATGAGCCTCCCTTTTTCTATAAGTAAGCATCTGACCTTGCAATCCACAAGATTTAGCTTCTACTATAAATAGAAAAGGAAAAATAGAAAACAACATATAAAAAACTATTTATAATAAAAAAGAAAATGGTAACAAGAACTTTTTTAGATAAAGTTACAACAATCGTATCAGGAAGTACGGATAATTATGGACTCCATCCTATTGCTATGTTGTCATATGGCCCGACCGTATCACGGATGCTTATTCATTTTAATATAGATAAAATATTGGAGGAATATGCAGATTCACATATAGATAAAGAAGGGGAAAAGTACTATATCCCAATCGGAAATACAAGGCACATTCTTAAAATGACAAATTGTGGCTCATTATCATCTTCCTCCCAAAAAGATATTTTAGATTCACCTGATGAGGTTGGATATAAGAAAAGAGCAGCATCATTTAGAGTCATAGCATTACGTTTGCCTGATTCTGAAAGATATCAATGGGATGAGGGCGTAGGATTTGATAATTCACAAGATTTTTGGCTTATTGGTGATAAGTCTGTTTCCACAGATGGGGCTAATTGGTTTCAGTCATATAATGGAATGAAATGGGAAGAAGTGGGTATATTTACAACTGATACTATATGGAAAGCAATAGAAAAATATTCAGGAGATACCGAAGACTCAATTATAATAGCAAGGCAAAAATTCGATCATGGAAATGAAAATCTTTTTCTTGATATTACAAAATATGTAAATGATATTATTGAAGGGAAGCATAAGAATAATGGTATCTGTATATGTTTTTATCCTGATTTGGAAGAAAAACAAATGGAAGTCAGTCAATATGTAGGTTTTTTCTCTAATACAACAAGAACTTTCTTTGAGCCTGTAGTGGAAAGCCGTAATGATGAACCCATAAGGGACAACCGAAATAATTTTATTTGTGGAAAAGAAAATCGCCTCTATTGCTATCTTAAGGAAGATGGAAAGTTTTTTGATAGTAAAACAAAGCCAAAATGTATAATTGATAATCAAGAATATGATGTTATAAGGCAAAGAAAAGGCATATACTATGCCACCGTAAAACTGAATTGTTCTGCAAATATAATTAAGTATGATGAGTGGAATAATATTACATTTGAAGACGGGACAAGCCTTACAGAGCCTGCCGAACTTGAATTTGTGACGAAAACAAGGGAATCTTCAGTATCTATAAGTGGACTAATGAAGCCGAAATCCTCCTTTACCTGCTCATGCAGCGGTGTCAATAAATATGAAAAAATAAATCAAGGTGATGAACGTATAGTTAAAATTAATTTTAACATACCTTATTCAAAAGAATCTCCTAAAGATATTAGGGATGTTGAATATCGCCTATATGTGATGGATGGCGAAAATGAAATAGATGTTATTGAATACGATAAGGCAGATATTACAGCAGATGGAATTGTTTTTCTATTGAAGACAGGAGAATATGTTCCGTGTGAATATAATGTTGATATTAGAGCTAAATCTAATTCAGAAACACGTATATTTAAGAATGAATTGATTTTTACCGTAGTCGGAAATGCAACGGAGAGGAATATATAGCAAATAATTTTGAAAATTAATTTTCTTTATATATCTTTGCTTAACAAAAATGCATATTGATTATGCTACTTTTTGTTAGGCAATTTTTATTTTAACTATGACGGAAAGAGAAATTTCAAAAGAGGAAATCAGTAAGTTCATGGAGGGGCATGACCCTGAAGAAAGAATCGTAAATATTTTAAGCAACTATCAGGATGATTTCATCACTGTTGTCTATAGGGATGCACAGGACAGAAAATGTAAGAGAAAACAGAGTTTCTATCCATTTTGCTGGGCTACATTAAAAGCCTGTCAGAAACTATGTAATGGCAATAGGGATGAACTAAAAAGACTGATGGCGAAAAGCAATATCAGGGTAAAAAAACTTAGCAATGTATCAATTGAGGGAGAAGTAAGACATGAATTTGATAATGGATACATGTTCATGTTCTATGCTGTTTCTCCTATGTCATATTCTACATTCCTCTCATTTTTTAAGATGGCAAAAAATCCCGTATATAGTAAGAAAGGGGATGATAAGACACCTGCTGATGAAAAAAGGCAGTATCTCATTGTCAGTCCTCAGGAACAATTTATGATTTCAACAGGAAAACGTTTTTTCAAAGGATATGATGATTATGACGACCTTTTGAAAATGACATTTGACTTGGAGACCACAGGACTTGATGTTGATAAGGATAGGATAATTCAGATAGGTATTAAGTTTAATCGTCCTTTTGTGGGACATCCTGAAGGGTTTGAAAAGATTTTTACTGTAGTTGGAGAAACCGAGGAGGATAAAGATGCTTGTGAACTTATGTGCATTGATGAAATGCTTAAAATTATATATACATTTAAGCCTGATATAATTACTGCCCATAATGGTGAAAACTTCGACTGGAATATGATAATTGGAGCTTGCAAAAGGCTCGGTACAACTATTGAGGAACTGTCAGCACCGTATTTCAACGGGGATACAATTCACAAGGATACAAAAGAAACAATTTTGAAACTCGGAGGGGAAATAGAGACATTTTATAGGACACAAGTACCGGGAACCATAATTACAGATTCATTGCATGCCGTAAGAAGAGCGCAAGCAATCGACAGTAATTTCCTTAAGGCGGATTTGAAGTATTCTACAGAATATCTTGGAATGAAAAAGCCTAACCGAGTTTATGTGCCAGGTAAATTGATTAGTGAAACATGGAAAGATACGGAGGAACATTATGCATTTAACAATTCAAATGGTGATTGGTATAGATATGATCCAAATGCAGATAATAATTCAGAAGAAATTGCAAAGATAGGGCAGAAAAAAGATTATATACCTGTCAGAAATTTAATTTTGGATGGATATGAGTTGAAGAGTGGCAAATATATTGTTGAACGCTATCTTGGAGATGACCTTTGGGAGTGCGAAAAAGTGGAATATAAACTTAATACAACAAACTTCCTTATTTGTAAATTGCTTCCTGTGACTTATACTAAGGCAACAACAATGGGTACTGCTGGACAGTGGAAAATGCTCATGCTTGCTTGGAGTTATGAGAATGGATTGGCTATACCTATGGGAGAAAATACTGGCTCATTTACAGGCGGGCTTTCAAGGCTTCTAAGCGTAGGATATGCTCCAAATGTTGCTAAGTTTGACTATAACTCCCTTTACCCATCAATTATTCTTACATGGGCGATACATGATAAAACTGATCTTCTTAATTCTATGCTTAAATTCCTTGAGTATGTTCTTACTGAAAGAGAGAAATATAAGAAACTGAAGAAGAAAGCAGGAAAAATTGTGGATACCTTTGAGGAAAGGATGAACAATGGCGAAAAGTTATCAGATGAGGAACTTGCTGCATATCATAAGGCTCAAGGAGATTATTCGTACAACGATAAAAAACAGAGTCAGATGAAAGTCTTTGGAAATTCATTTTTCGGGTCGTATGGTTCGTTGTCGGGAGCAGTTTTCCCATGGAAATCTCAGAAATGTGCGGAGCAGACAACTTGTACTGGCAGACAGTGCCTTAGATTAATGATTAGCCATTTCAGTAATTTGTCATACAAGCCTATTGTGGGCGATTCTTTTACTGAAGATACTCCTTTGTTTATTAAGTATAAAGATAGTGGCTATATTGATATTAAAACTATCTGTGAACTCATTGATGAAAACTCAATTCACATTGATGAGTTGGGGAGAGAATATGACTATTCAGAAAAGAATTATTATGTCCTTTGCCGTAGCGGATGGGTTGAGCCATCTTATATTTATAGGCATAAAACAGATAAAGATATTTATATGGTTAATGATGGGGAAACTTCAGTCGAAATTACAGAAGACCATTCATTATTTAACGAATATAAAGAGAAAATTAAGCCTTCTGAAATCACAAAAGATACTAAATTGGAATATTATAAAGGAGAAATTGAAGATGATAACAAAATATCCAATACTACTATTGGCGAAAGCATTGAAAATGTTTTGGCAAAACAGATAGATGGCATTCCTATTTCTATCTTGAATGGGGATTGGAAAACCAAAGATATGTTCTTCTATAATTTTATGAAGAAATGCAAGAGTAAGAATATAAGTATAGATAGATATTTTTCAAAGAAAACTCGTGCAGGACTTTTATATTTGGAAAATTCTTTGAAGGAAAACTAATTATTTCTAAAATCATGACAAATTATTTTGCCATGATTTTTATTTTTTATATATTTGCAGAGAGAAGTTATTCTATTAGTAGCATATGGGAAAAATTAATTTTAATATAGAGGAATTTACTAAAAAAGCAAATGAAAGATTTGGAGACAAGTACACATATGATAAGGTTAAATATGTAAATTCTAAAACTCCTGTAATAATTACCTGCCCTGAACATGGGGATTTTAAGAAAACAATAGGGCATTTTTTAAGTGGGCAGGGATGCCCTATATGCTCAGGTAGGGTTCATTATACGCAAGAAACATTTATAGAGAAAGCAAAAACAGTTCATCCTGAATATGATTATAGTAAATCCATATTCAAGACAACATCTGATAAAGTTGTAGTGGCCTGTCCTGAGCATGGAGAATTTGAGATAACACCAAATCATCTTTTTGCAGGACAGGGTTGCCCAAAATGTAGATATATTAAGTCTGCAAGCAGCAAACGCCGTTCATTGGATAAGGTCATCAATCTTGCAAGAGAAGTGCATGGCAACAAATATGATTATTCTCAAATGACAGAGTATAAAAACGATAGGGAGAAATACCCAATAGTGTGCCCTGAACATGGCGTTTTTTATATGAGTATGAATGCCCATATAAAAGCAAAGCAGGGCTGTCCTCTCTGTGGGAAACAACAATCAATTGAAAACCGTACTACAACATTTGAGGGATTCATAGAAAGGGCAAATAAAATTCACAACAGTTTTTATACCTATCCTGAAAGATTTACAACTCTTAATGATAAAATTACTATCATATGTCCAAAACATGGAGAATTTAAACAGAAAGCATGCAATCATTTGAATGGGCAGGGATGTCCTTTATGTAGAAATGAACGCATATCTCAGTCGAAAACCTCTAACACGGAAGAGTTTATAGAGAAAGCAAAGAAAGTACAGGGAGAAAAGTATGATTATTCACAGGCTATTTATGTTAATAGTACGGAACATGTAAAAATTATATGCCCGAAACATGGGGAATTCTATCAATCTCCCGGAAATCATTTACAAGGATATGGCTGCCCTAAATGCACTCCACTTCATTCCAAATGTGAAGATGAAATTTATGAATTCTTAGGGAACCTATTAGGAAAAGATAATGTTATACAAAGGGACCGTATCATACTTGCCCCGAAGGAAATTGACATCTATATCCCGTCCCTTAAGATAGGCATTGAATATGATGGTTTGTATTGGCATTCTGAAATGGTTAAGGATATGAATTATCACCTTCAGAAAACAGAAGAGTGTGAAAAGAAAGGCATCAGACTTATCCATATCTTTGAAGATGAATGGAGAGAGAAGAAAGACATTGTTAAATCAATCCTATGCAATATCATTGGCAAGACGGAAACAAAGATATATGCCCGTAAATGTATAATCAAAGAAGTTCAACCGTCTGAGGCAAGTGTATTTCTTGATAATAATCACCTGCAGGGAAGATGTCCATGTACAATTAAAATGGGACTTTATTATAATGATGAATTGGCATCCCTAATGGCATTTGGCAAGTCAAGACATTTCGTCGGCAATGGAAAAGCGGAATGGGAACTCTTGAGATTTTGTAATAAACGGAACATTAATGTTGTGGGAGCAGCAAGCAAACTTTTGAAATGTTTCATTGAAACATATAACCCTCAAGAAATTGTTTCCTATGCTGATAGAAGAATATCCGTTGGAAACCTCTATGAAAAACTTGGTTTTACTCTTTACAATAAATCAAGACCAAATTATTTTTATATAATTGATAATGAAAGAAAATATAGATTTAATTTTAGAAAAAGTATACTTGTAAAGAAATACGGGTGCCCTGAAAATATGAGTGAACATGAATTCTGCTTGTCTCAGAAATGGTACAGAATTTATGATTGTGGGTGTCTATGCTATAAATGGGATAGAAAAGATGTTAAAAACATGGATCTCCCTGTTATATATTTGGATAAACCATTAGGAAACGTTTTTTTATCATCAACGTAAGAAGGCCCCTTCCTTTAAGTGGAGACAATTGACTACATATCTAAAATATCAAATAATTAATTATATATATGAAAAAGAAAGATATAAAACAGTATTTTGAACATTGGAAATGGATAACCGAAGATTTGATACCTCAAGGGTATCCTGATACAGACTTTAAACTACTTGTATTATGTTTAGATAAAATTCAGCCACTAATCCTTAAGCATTCTGATATTGCTGATAATTTTATGAAATATGGAGGTGCCATAGTTTTTCGTATTGTACAATACGGTGGTTTTGCCTCTGAAATTAATGATGAAAACACTACCTATTTGAACGAATTTGGGAAATTCCTGCAAGATAGAGTAGAATCCCTAATGGGTTCTAAAAGCTATGATAAAGACGAACCACTTTTCTATGTATTTCAAGCGTGTACATCAGAGTACAATATAAGACTTTGTGCACTTAAGAATAATGATTATCACTCTTCTAATATTGGTTATTTTAAGAATGATTATGTACAATATAATTGTACTATTAAAAATAATAAATATTGTTTTAAGAGTATAACGGAGTTTGGTACTGCAGATGAGTCAGAAAATATTTCTACAATAATAGGCCCGTTAAATAAATGGGCTATGAATGAAGGTGGAGATTATACCTCTCTTATTGATTTCATTAAGAGTAAATCGTATATTACAATTTCTTATAATGATTTGTCTAATTTCAGTGCTTTTATTAACAATAATAAGGATAACCTTTTATTTTATTCTATAGACACAACTGAAAATGAAATATAAAATGTTAGGCTTTTAATTTCGAATGATTAATATAATAATTTCAAATTATAACAATTCCCAATACATACCACAATGTATTGAATCAATATTATCTCAAAGTTATAATGACTTTGAGATAATATTTGTAGATGATTGCTCTACTGATAACAGCATATCCATTGCCGAGAGATATGCAGAAAAAGATAAACGCATTAGAATAGTTCCATTGTCAGAGAATCATGGTGCGGGCTATGCAAGAAACGTGGGACTACAAAATGCAAATGGAGAATGGATTTCTTTCGTTGATAGTGATGACTATCTCTTACCTGATTTCTATAAGACAGCAATAGAGTATGCAGAAAAATATGATTGTGATATTTGCACCTGCAATATTTCATTGAATGGTAAAATCAAACGTTTTACCGATTTTGATAAATATGAAATTATTGATGATAAGCAAACAATGATGGAAGGGCTTATATCCCATAAAAATCTATTCCTTAACAATACTATTGTTAAAAAGAAATGCTTTGATGGTTATGGGTATTGCACAAGGCGATATATTGAAGATACTCCAACATATGCCAATTGTTTAATGAATTGCGACAGAGAATGCTTTATTAATCATTGCGGATATTTTTATAGACAAAATGAAAATAGCCTCACACATAAGGCATCTACAACAAAGGAAGCATTATATGGGTCATTGGCATATTTTGAAATACATGACATATTCAAAAAATATGGCTGTGATTCAGGACTTGATGTTGCAGATAAAGCATTGGAGTTAGTTCTTATGGCTAAGCATAATCTTTTGGATGGAAATGAAATTAAGGAGAAATATTTAGAAGATTTTAATCTTTTGAATAAATATATTGATAAATATTATCCTGAAAAAAGTTGAGTTAATTGTATTTCGTAAAACAATAAAATAGGGAATAATTTAGCATTTTTGCTTTATTATTCCCTATTGTTTTATTTTATACTGATGCATTAGTAGCAAAGGTTATAGAATCTTTATGCTTTTCTATGAAAGAAGCAAAATTCTTAAGATCATTTTCACCTATTACAATAGCACCATTGTTTTTAAATTTATCTTTAAAGGTAGTACCCACTTTATCTAATTTTACAATAGCTGTATATATAGCATGATCAGGATAATCAGTTCCGGTGGTGCCCAATGCACCAGCAGTTTTAATTTTTACATTATTATTTTCATCAAGCCATAAAGAATACACATTATAGCCTATATTAGTTATTTCATGTACATCATTATTTACAGAACAGTTATAAGGATTAGAATTATAAAAGTATTCAAAAAAAGGTACCATACAATATAATTCTTCTGATAGTGCCCCATTATATCGAGAATATGCAGTACTTTTTGCTCTATCAAGAAGGAATTCTCCAAAGTTATTCAAGTAAGTAGTGTTCTCATCTACCCCCCCCCCCTATCTCATGGGCGCAGAGGCTGTTAATCTTTATTTCCATAGTTTATTAAATGTTTTTTATAAATTAATATAAATAGTTTTGATAAAACTAAAAAAACCTCATGAAAAAGACTCTTAAAATAAGAAAATTTTAGGAGCCTCTTTTCTTTTTAAGTATATGTTTGATTTTATTCAATACCAATTCTTTTTTATTGACATATTCATCCTCGAATATCTGTATCAGTCCAATTCCCTTTTTATTACAGTCTATTGTCTTCTGATAATGGTAATCGGGGTTTTTCCCTGCGAACCATTCAGTATGCCACCTTAAACCATTGAATTCAATCCCTATTTTCAGTTCAGGAAAATAAATATCTATTTCTTTTCCATCAAGAATCGTTTTATTATGCTGTTCAATAACAATATCAGGATAAACAGATTTCAAATAATCACAGATTTCATCCTCATATTTAGAATAATGGTTTCCACATTTAGGACAACCCTTTCCTGCAAGATGATTTCCTACCGATTGCAGAAATTCCCCATGCTTAGGACAAACAATAGGAACATTTTCTCTATATGTTAAAAAATCCTTATTGATGTTGACATAAGAGTATTTCCCATTATGAATATTTTCAGATTTATCAATAAATTTCTCTACAGGCAAATGCTTGATGGCATCAGTTGTCTGTTGTCTTCCTCTCATAGGATGCCCGCATCCCTTCAAATGAGTGGCAGGTTCTTGCCAATATTCTCCATATACAGGGTCAATGATACATACTTTTGTATGCATGTTCTTATATTGAACCTTGGAATAGTCCAAATTCTCTCCCTTATGTACTTCATTAAAACGCTGTATTATCTCCTCCTGCTTACTACTCTTACTTTTAGAAATTTTATCCTTACGTTTCAACGGATGAGACTGCCCTCTTAAATGATTATACGGAGTTTGCCAATATTCTCCGTAGGTTTTTACACCGTCAGGCATCAAATCATTGTCAATAATACATAATGGAGTCCTATTATTTACATAGACAGCCTTGGAATAGTCCAAATCTTCGTTATAATGGACTTTTTTAGCCTTAATGATAAACTCCTCCGTCTTAGTCATTATTGTGCCTCCAGACGTACTTAAAAAGCCCACAATCCCATATACGGTCATAGCCCAATTCCTTTACCATTTGAGTTTCCGTCATTGTTAAAGGAAGATTGTATCTCTTATGAAGAATCTGTTTCCTGAATCCGAATTTATGAAACCTCTGAAACTTATCCACATCTTCGTTATAATACTTATAGTCGGGCCTCAATGCCTTTTCAAGAACGAAGCCTAATTTCGTATATAGATTGTTTTCAGAACTGATTGTCCATCTTCTATCAGCAAATGATTTCACTTCAACAGGATTCTTCTCTTTAATAAAATGCTTGAAGAGTTTCCCTCCTAAACCCTGGCAAATATAATGATAATCTGTTGCATATCTTGAAAGCTCCCAAAACCCCTCCTTTGTTTCTTTCTTGAATGTCATTACGCCAATTAATGCATCATTGTAATATGCCCCATAGTATATGCTTGCAGAAACCTTTCCCTGTATGTGATACCTCTCCAAAAAATCATCCGAAATGGATTTCGTTATTTCCTTGATAGTGCATTTTCTTGCACCTACCTTAATCTCATTGTCTTCCACCTTTAATATATGCTTAATCTTGCTTAAAACAAGTTCCTTCTTATTCTCGTATTCATCCTCAAATATATGAATAAGTCCATAACCCTTTTCATTGCATTTGAGAGACTTGCTCAAATGATACATATGATCCTTCTTTCCAAACCATTCCGTATGCCGCCTCAAACCATCATATTCTATTCCTAATTTTGCTGAAGGGATAAGGATATCTATCTCCTTGCCTATTAGGATTTGGCGATTCGTTTCAGTAACAAATCCTAATTTTGCTATATATTTATTAATTTCACCTTCTGCTCTTGAAATAAAGCGTTTTTTAGAAACTTTCATGTTAGATAGTTTTCTTGTTGCAAGAAATTTTTCTATTTCAGAGTTGGATACATAAGATATATTAGGATATTTTTCTTTAATTTCCCAATAATTGCAATTATGCCTATACTTGAAATGAGAAGCGGAAAGCTTTTCTAATTTTTCATTGCATATAGGGCAGATAACAAAGTTGCTTTCATTTTTTAGTTTTTCTTTTTTCTTCTCCTTACGGAAGAATACCCTGCAAAATTCTTGATCTTCAGGGTGCTCTTTTGCATACATTTCTGAAGTAATGTTATGGTCTTTTAGAAGATGAGTTAGAAACATTCCGCTCTTATTATTAATATCAGTGGTTTCCCAACTACAATAAGGGCATTTTTTTACTTTTTCATCTTCTGTTTTCCTAATATCAAACCATTGTTCATACCATTGAAACCCATGCTCATGAAAATATTTTTTTCTTTTGAATAGAGAAGGGACTTCTATATTCAATACAGTTTGTATGTAATGTGTTAATGCCCCTCCTTTATTAAGATAGTCTTTGAAAGTTGTTCCATCAATTTTAGAAACTGCAATATAAGAGCACCCCTTCTCAAAACGAGACAAGTTTTCTTCAATATATGAATCCTTTGAAATCGTCTTTTTATGGCTATCATGGATGGCAATATTATGTTCTTGTAAAATTCGTTTTACCCGTTTACTGCTGATTTGTAAACTTGTGGCAATTTTTTCAATATTAGGCGCCTCTTTATATAAATTACAAATTTTATTAATATCAGATTCTGTTAAAATTTTCATTATTGAATTTTCTACAAAGATACAATTTTTTTATTTATTTACTACTTATAGAAACAAGCATACCGATAAATTTCAAAGAACATTTACAATAAAGCCTAAGATAGGGGCAAAATAAAAAATAGGCTCTCATTTCTGAAAGCCTATTTCGTAAGTTATTGATAATTAAACTACTATCTAAATTCGTTAATATCCCAAGTCTGAAGCCCGTTGCAGACAATAGCTCCGTAATATCTCGAATTCACCATCTTTTTCGCATAACGGGTAATTATGCCCTTGACAGGCGCAAAGTTAGCATCGTTGTAGATAGTTGGGGTAAGCTGCATAGGAACATACGGTGCGTAGATGTAACCTGTATCAAGGAGTGAATCACCCTTGTGACCGAGGATACAAGACTCTGCAGGAGAATAAGGGTCTACATAAACCTGATAACGTCCTGCAAGAGAACCAACCTTCTCAATACCCATTGCATATGTGGTAGCCTCAGCATTTGCATCAGAAACGTGGAAATACTCAAGGTCATTAAGCATTGCAGAGATTTCTGTAGAAACTACGATGAAGTTAGCACCACCACGAAGAGTAGCCTTGTGAATCTGTGCACTAATCTGATTAATCTTGGTTACGAAAGTCTGGTTCCAATCCTTCTGAGTGTAGTTAGTAGAGAAACCACCCATACGTCTCCAACCGTTGTAGTCCCAACGAAGCTGCCATGGAGCCATCTTACGAAGGTCACGGAGAATTTCACGGTCTACTTCAGCAGCAATCTGCTCTGAAAGGATAGCTGTAAGCTCAGCCTCTGCATCAATGTTGTGGAAAGCCGCGACGTCTTGAGCAAGCTCAGGAGACCAAGTAGCACGAAGCTTTCTCTCTTCAACAGCAACAGTGATATCTGAAAGTTTGAAGGAAACCTCACCGATTTCAGTTTCAAGCTCAAGAGAATCATACTGTGCCCAAGCAACCTCGAACATATCATTAAGCTTATCAAGCTCAAGTGCATCAGGATTAACTCCGATATAGCCATCAAGGGTCTTGCCAACTTCTCTTGTAGGCTTTGTAAGGTCAAGTTCAAGATAAAGAACGCCTTCTGCATCGCATGGGCAACCATACTCAACAAGCCCCTTGCCATAACGCTGAGTTACGCAACGAACATGTACAGGCTCAAATGCCTTAAAGCAAGAGAACCCAGTAGTATCACCTGTTGCATCAGCAATTTCCTTCTTGGTGATAACACGGAGAGAAGCCATGAATGCCTCGGTATCCATTTCATTTCCATCAGGGCCAGTAAGCTTAGAAGCACGGAAAGAAGAGAAGCCCTTAACAGCAACAATAATGTTACGTACAGAACCATCACTTGCCTTAACGAATTCCTTAGCAGCCTCAGCATCACCATGCCAATTAATCATCATAGGCTCAATGCTACCTGCCTTGATATGAATCTTACCCTTAGAAGCATCGAAAAGACCATCATTATAGAAGAGGTCATAAAGGCTCTTCTTGATGTACTGAACTGTCTGAGGGGTTTCGCCTGACTCATTTACATTAACGACATCATCAGGAAGATAGTAACGATTTACCTTTTCACCATTTCTGCGGTCAGTTCTCTCATAACCCATAAGTCCATAATGAGAACCTGAAAGCTCGCCGTTTTCATCCTTTTCCCACTTACGCTCTGAAGTTACAGGCATAATGAAGAAAAGCTTACCAATAGGCATGTTCATAGCCTGAACAGATACGATATCATTAGCAAGAAGACGAGAGAAAATTCTACGTACAAGAGGGAATACTACGGTCTCGAATGAACCGCTGTTAGCAGCGTCAGTAGATTCGAGAAGCACCTTAGCTTCGTTCTCATATATAGTTGCCATGTTTTCCTTTACATAGCCTGAAAGTCCCTTAAGGAAACCGAGACCTTCCCAACGTTCCTTAATAGCCTTACGAGCTTCATTCTGTTTAGCAGTAGCGATTGAATTTTTAACGCCACCCTGTGATAAAAAATTATTAATCATAATATTCTTTTAATATTTTTTCTTTGTTATAAATAGTTTTTAGTTCTTATAAAGATTGTCCATCCTGTCCATGAGGCTAATAGCAGGATTGTTCTTATAGAGGACAGTCTCATTTATTGAACTGTTTGGCTCCGCTTTTATTTGTTTTTCTATAATCGGGGCTGATTTTGCTGCAGACTCATTGAGTTCCTTCTTTATCGTCTCATATGTTTCCTTGCTTTCCTTAAGAGTCTTAACATTCTTAAAACGTTCCATAAGGTTTTTCTTTTCATCAATAGTCATGGTGCATTCACTGAGCAGCTTCACCATATTGACAAGAGAAACATTTGATACGGCCGATTCCATAAGGCTCTTTTTGAGTTTGTCTATGGCCTTGCCATATTCCTCATTTATTTTCTGAATCTCCTTTGCCTTAGCAATGATTTTCTTGACACTTTCATTGAGATTGCCCTTGTATTCACCATTCTGTGAAACAACCTTCTGTCCCTGAGCATCCTTGTTGATATGGTTCTGTGTCTTTACCATCTTATGCTTGGTATTAAGTCCTGAGCCATCTTCTTCAATATTTGCGCCATCAGCATCTACGGGTACATCTCCACACTCTTCAACTTTCTCATAATCAGGCTCTGTATGTTTTCCTACCCAAGGCTTTTCAGCACTTTCAGGAGCACCGCCATCCATAGAATAAGTTGTCTTTGAGTCCCCCGGTTCTTTCATGTTGAATTTCTTATCAAAAACATCCTTCTGATAAGAATCAGTATAACCAAGGTTTTCCTCATTGATATCAATATGTGTCTCCTCCTCAGCAGAATCTCCGTCAGGAGAAGTTGTGTCATCTTCAATTGAAAAATCGTCATCAGAAATGTCAGCATTATCTGAAGCATCATCTGCAGAAGAAATATCGTCAGCAGAGAATTCATCATCAATACTAAAATCATCAGCATCTTCGCTTGAAGCATCATTGTCGGCAGGTTCATCATCAGATACAGAATCAGGTTCGCTTACGTCTGCAGCATCTTCTTTAGAATTTTCTACAGAGATGGAGCCGTCATCGTTCTTGGCGATTAGCAACTTGTCTCCCTGCTGTAACTGTCTAAAGATTTTGAGAAGTTCTTCTCCTTCCAAGCCTGTGAAATCAAATTTGTCACCATCAACCTTGAAGTCATCTAATTCTGACCATTCATCATTGGCACCATCCGCAGAATCATCTGCAGGGTCTTCGCCACTCTTGTCGGCATCAACATCATCAGCTGCAGGTTCATCCTTTTCAGAATCATCTGCAGACAATTCAGGTTCTGCTACAGAGGCCACGTCATCACTTTTAGGCTCATCCTCGGTCTTGACATCTTCTACTTCGTAGTCATCCTTTTCATCTTCAGGTTTATCTTCTGACTCCATAACAAGCTTTGCTATGGCATTGTTCATCATTTCCTGAAGAGTATTTTCTGTATTCTCCTTGATAGCCTTTGCTGCTTTATTGGCATCAAGGATGGCTTTTTCCGCCGTTGTATTTTTCTTCATATTTTTTTTCAGTTTGAAAAAAATCTTTTTATTTTATAGATAAATAGTTGCTAAAGTTAAAAAGTTATTGCAAATGCATTATTTCAAGTATTTATATTCTTTTTAGCCATTAAGCCACTTTTCAAATTTTGAATATTTATCTTCCCTTATTAATGGTTTTGTTTCTTTTTTACCTTCTACATAAGGCTGAAGTTTTTCAGGAGAAGTTTCAATCCATGCATTAGGCGTAGATGGTGTACTTACCACATCCCAACATATAATTGAGTAGTCATCTCCAACAACTAAATGGTCCCCATCCTGTAGAACAGTTCCCATTCCTCTTGATGAAACTCCTATTTTTAAACCTGAAATTATCCACTGTGCTATCATATCTGCAAAGGATGAAATAATTCCCATTTCTCTAAATCCTTTACTGATAGGTATTTCCATTTTTCCTACGAGAGTATGCCCTTCCCAATGAAGTTCTATGATATTCATGGCCAGACGTCCAAGGTCAATCGCCGTTTCATCCGGATGATTACAGTTTTTTGTCCAATGGCATTTGCCATTTTCCATTACATACCATATATGATTAGGAACTTCTATGCAATATACTTTTCCTTTATAGGGTGTTCTCGTATATTTCGCAGTGCTTAAATCATAAATTTTTGCAGACTCATCTTTCAGATTAAATGTTTTTGTAATAGGAAGCCAAAGTTCTGCTTCTTCACTATTCATTAATTCTTCAGCAGTTTTAAATCCTTTAAAATTAAGTTTCGTATTTGTCTCATTAAATTTAAAAACAGGAAAGCCGTGATTAGGAGTAACCATTTCGTCAATATCATTTCCTTTGATAGAAATCATGTCTCCGTCCCAATTATTTTCTGTCTTATATGTCACTTCCTGTATTTCTATTTCTTGAGTTTCAGGATTAAGGGTTAAAACTTTTTCACCTTTTTTAACATCAGCAATGGGCTTCCATCCATTTTCAGTCAAACAGAGGGCTTTATCCGTATAGCATTCACCATATGCCCTTCTCTCAGCAATAGCCTGCTGATATTTTTCTACTTCTCTCTTTAGTACTTCTTCTGGATATATTCGTCCGTTTGCATTTTCAATTCCATATTTTTGGAATACAGCGGATACGACAAAAGGATTAGGGAGTTTTGCATCTGCAACCTCCAATGATTCCTTTATTGTCTTGTTTTCCTTAAGATCAAGTGAAATGAACCCATCATTCTCTACAAGAAGCCCTGTTCCCGTCTTTCCTTTGGTTATTTCTACAAGTTTGATTTTATCCATCTTATGATATATTTCACTATATAAATAGTTTATTGGAAAATAAAAGTTTGTATATTTATTTTTGAAATTCAATTTTTGAAACAGATTTTAATAATACATGGCAAAAGCAGCAAATATTACTATGGAGGGGCTTGTACTTGAAGCTCTCTCGAATGCAAATTTCAAGGTTCAGTTGGATAACGGATTGGAGATTATATGTTATGCATCAGGAAAGATGCGCATGAACTATATAAAAATTCTTCCCGGTGACAGGGTTGGTATAGAACTTAGTCCATACGATATGTCAAAGGGAAGAATATATAGAAGACTCTAATATCGCCCATATAAGGAATGCATTACGCTGAAGCCATTCGCAGGTTTCAGTTTTTTTGTTACTGTAGTTTTTGGCTGAAACTTTTTCACTACTCTCATCGGGATCGTGCTATCAATTTGAGGAAGCGTGGTTTCCACAGACTCTTGTCCTTTGTTGGAACTATTGGGTTTTTCTGTTGTGTTGTTTCCTTTGCTATTACAGGGATTGGGGAGATATTTTTTATACTCCCCATCCTTAATAGTTATTATCTTGTCATGAGGTATATTCACCCATAGCCATGCCGAAATCAATCTTTCTGCCACAAATCCAAATCCCCTACATTGCCCATCAAAGGTCTTTAATGATTTAGACTTATATATGCCATCAGCAATTCGTTTTTCATACATTGCTTTATAATTATCAGGGTTAAATGACAGATTATATTTTTCATCCATCCCATCTAATATTCCGAAAATAAATTCGCACATCTTGTCAAAGTTATCCCATGACATTACAAAGCAGGATTTATAATAGAATGTTTTTCCATTGTTCAGATAATCCGTATATTTGTTATCCTTGCCATATTTTGAATTTATAATATCAATCGCAGTCTTTATGTCTGTTTCTGTATGGCATGCTGAAAATTGTCTATATGGATTTGTTACTGACATTTTTGCATAATAGATAATCCTATCAGTATCTAATAATGATATGATATTATCATATGGAAAATGAGTATCATATTGGTCAAATCCAATAAAATCAGAAGATTTGCCTTTCTTCCATATATTTTTCATGATAATGAACTCAGACCAATACTTATTCAGGACATTCGTAGGAAACTCAGCATTGTTTGTATTATATGGAGTCACCAATTGATTTTTATCAATTTTGTTTAATTGTTCAGGCTTGTAATAAGTTGAATATAATTTTATTGATTGAGAGGAAATATATTTTTTATGTTTTCCTCTAAACATATAATATGGTTCGCCCTTTTTATAAAATTTTTCTTCAGGAACAAAATTATAAGGATAAATAGTTATATTAGATAGCATATTTAATTTCCATATACAATATGTTAATGATACCTGATCCCTATATGAGTTTGCAAGTAATTCTTTTCCCCATTCATTCATTAAAGTTATGCAATCTTTTGCATTATGTTTCCTTATAATAACATTAGTTTCAAAAAGTCCAAAATTTTTAGGCATACCTTCGGAGATATATCGTTCCCGAAGTTTTTCCATTTCGTTTTTATTTATTCCTTTAAGAAGTTTACAAGCAGTTATTTCATCATAAATACATTGTCTTTGAGGATGCTTTTTTAAAAAAATATTAGAAGATTCATTTAATGAAACAACTTGTTTTAAGAATTCATCAATTGGCCTGTCTATACGGACATTTGCATCAATCCAAATAGAAGTTTCATATTCATTTAAAAATTTATGAGGCATTATTTTTACTATGCGTTGCTGTTTTACAGGAGATAAATCTCTAATTTCTTTAGGTATTGGGAATACTTCCCAAAAATCACTTTTTAAACTTGGGTCATCTGTAAAACAAATATAATCATAGCCAAATTCTTTAAAAGAGGGTGCTTTTAATTCATCATAATTACCTGTAATGCAAGTATAAATAACTTTTTTAAACAAACCTTTATGCTCAATTTCACCTAAAGAATTATTGTGCTCATCAATGTCAAATAAATAACGGTCTATGTTGTATAAATTACTGAACTTAGATATATATTTTTCTGCTTGTATTTTAGATTGAGACACCGGATATCCTGTTTTACATAAATGTGTTACTTTAACACTATTATCAAAGATATTAATATACCCTAATTTACGTGTAAATAATGAAAAGCATCTGCCTACACCACATCCATATAAATTTTCTTTAGTATCAATATAAGGAAATTTTTGCATAATTTCAGACCTGCAGAAAAATATTGGCCCGTCTAAAAGAAATTTTTCTTCAAGGCATAATTTAGAATTGGTGCTATTTCCTCTCCATTTATAAGATTTCTCATCGAAAGATGGCTGATATTGTCCAACATTGGGTAAACTATCTATTACTTGTAGATGATGGCATATATTAGAAATGTTTATTTCCGAAATGAGAACATCAGAACATATAATACCTAACCATTTATAATTATTGTTCTCTAACTTTTTTTTTGCAACATTAAACATCCCTGAATAATATAAATTCTCTTTATATTGTTCAAATTCTTTAACCTCTTTTGTATTGGCACAATCAATAACTATAGTGGAAAAATAATGAGAAAACAACGTCTTTAATTTCATTGCATTCTCATCATTATGATAGTTTAATATACAAACTAATGCTAAATCATTCATAATTACAAATTAAAATGTTTCAATAAAAATTCTTTTTTCTTTTCATACGGTAAAGATACCATGTATAAGAAATCTTCCTCATGCTTTTGCCTATATTCGTCTAATGTGCAAATAACTTTACATGGCACACCTGCCGCAACTACATTTGAAGGTATATCCCTATTGACCAAACTGCATGCACCAATGACAGAATTATCTCCAATTGTTACATTAGGCAATAAAGTAGTACGACAGCCTATAAAACAATTCTTCCCAATAGTTATTGGCCCATAAATAACGGTCTCTTTATTTCCATCAGGAAGATTACGGATAACCCTTGTAGCAGCATCGTGATTAACAAAGGCACAATCAAATGATACTGTTGTGTTATCTCCAATGGATATCAAATATGGCTCAGAACCAAAGTTTTGATTCATTATAAATTCAACATTGTTGCCTATTTTAGCACCAAGTTTCCTAAGTTTTTCGCTATCTCCTATCGCCATAATTATAACTCATCCTCACTAAAATATTCGTCATTTATTACACTGTTATCATTTTGCTTCTGCATCAATTGCACTTCAAAATCATCATATTCAATTTCATGCTCTGTTTCATCATAAAGGACACAATTCATGCGGGTTCCTTTTTTAGTCATGCAGAATGTTTCCCTTGCATAGTCTATAAATTCTTCCACAGGTAGAGATGAAATATTTGCAAACATTGAAGGTAATACTTTTGTATTCAAATATTTACCTTTCATAGCATGAGAAATAAATTTCCACACTGCGGCTCCGATACGTTCATCCCATACTGAATATATTAGGGCATCTGCCTTATCCATTATTTTATTTGCCTCTTTTTCATCATTAGGCAAACCATTGGATATACATAATTCCAATAGGCAACGAATAGATTCCTGAAGCAATATTGGGAATATAATCCCATGCGCATCTACAATAGGAGTTTTTAATGTAGTTCCCAATGTCAATTCTTCATATCCTCCCTGCTGCGGATTTTTGTCTGTAATTTTGATATCTGATATGAAGTTTAAATACTCATTTATTTTCATTATCTTGCTGTAAAGATGGGGCAATTCTTCATCCATTTCAAAAATATCTGAAAGAACCCTTTTCAGCCCTCTATTTACTAAATCCATAGCAGCCCCTGTGATAATGATGTTAAGTATTCTGCGCTTTTGTATTTCAAATGCTTCCTTTTCTAATTCAGAATATTCATTATATTTATCATTCATTCCTGTCTTAGGAGTAATAGGGAAGCATTTATCCTTGGAAATCTCCTCATCAAGAGAAAGTTTCAATTCTATAGTATCTTCAGGTATGTTAAATAAATCAACTAATGCCGTATAGCATAATTGCTCAAGCTGAGGACGAATATTCCGTTCTTTTGCCTGACATATCTGTATGAGCTTTCCTAATTTATTAAATACTTCTTCCTGTGTATAGGATAAGATATCATCATTAAAATTTGAACAAACATCTCCAAAACGTTCCTTCATCATTTTTTTCAAGCATTCATCAGGGCATATTGATGGCTCTTTCATCAATGATGTCCTGTTTCCTTGAATATCTGAGAAAATGAATTTTGGGATATTTGCTTCTATATTTTTATTTTCCATTTTTTGGCTTGAATTGAGAAACTGTATATGATACCGAACTATTTTTAAACATATTTTTTGCACGCATTTCGCTTATTTGCTGCTTGGTATAAACATGCTCATTAATACCCGACTGATTTCGTAATGCATCTGCACTGAATTGTACACTTGTGTCATCATTATTTGTATTGACACCTGATGATTGAGCATCATCAATTGCAGCCTGTGAAGCAGCTTTTACGTCTCCGTGCTTTGCGGCAAGAAATTGATCACCATTTACGTTTAACTCCATAAGTTTTTTCTTGCGATATGTAAGATATTTTTGGAATTGTTCTTCCGTTATGCGTATAGTTTTCATTATAATTTCTTTTCTTATAAATAGATTTTAAAAAGAAAAAACCCTGAGATGTTATCTCAGGGCTTATAGACTATTTGTACTGTTTTCCATTAAAAGGACTTTTGGTTTGTTTTCTTGGGGCAGGAGAAGACTGTCTTACCTCTTTTTCTCCATTGATGATATCTCCAAGGATTTCGTCAATTTTCCCAACCGTGTAACATTCTTCCTGAACAGGCTCCTCCATATTGTCATCTCCGGTAGGAATACTATCTTCAGGGCCATCATTAAGTGATGCATCAGCATCGGATTCATCAGAACTATCAGAAGATGAAGTATTGATTGCCTTTATAAGTTCTTTTTTACCTTCATCATCAAGCCCCTTTGCTGCTTGTTTAACAATCATTTTCCCTACATATTTTGAAAGTTCAGAATCATCACCATTTTCATTATTGTAGGTACTAAGTGTCTGTGAAAGCTTGCCTGTTAGTTGTTGTATATACTTTTTTGGATCGGTATCTTCATCAGCATCAACACCAGCATCAAAATTGGTGTCAAATTGACTTTGGCTATTACCGTTATCAGTATTAGGCATATTGTTGCCGTTGCCATTAAACTCATCATCCATACCCATATCGCCGCCCATTGAAGGCATTGCATTATTAGCATCCTGTGGCATAGGTTCCATTTGGGATGGCTGTGGAGCCGTATTAGGTACCTTTATAACAGTACGATTTTCATTTACTTTTTTTTTACAGGTTCTGCTGCATTAAAAAATTTCTTTACAACTTCATCAGCAAGTAAATCTGCAATTTTTTCTGTAAAAGGAGCACTGCTGCCAATTTGTTTTCCATAAGGTGCATCACCTTTTGCGGAATCATCATTCCAATCTTTTTCTGCAGTTCCTGCAAGTACTTCCTTATTAGCAGGAGTCTTGAACGGTGCCTGTTGATATCTCGGATGTTTTCCCCAAGCATCAAGCTTGGTCGTATCTTCGTTTATGTTCTTCTTTGCTTTTGCTTCTTCCTCAAGATTTCTATAAATTTCAGAGGATAAAAGTTTAAATGCCTCATTAAGAGCCTTCTTATCTACCTTATCCCAAGTCTGTACACCAAGGCTACCTTCAGGTCCTGTAAGTGCTTCTTCGCCACCTTCCTTAGCAGGTTCATTAACATTGCCATCACCCTCTTCAACTCTTTCCCATTTAGCATCCTTACCGTCAGTGCCATGAGGTCCATCAAGAACCTTATCAGGCCCTACAATTGCAGAATCTTCTGAAACTTCTGATGGCTCATCTAAAGAACCAAACTCTTCATCGAACTCTCTAAGTAAAGTATCAAGGTCTTCTTCATCAGAATTATCATCAATGCCTACAAGGTCATCTCCAACATTTCCCTCTGGAGCATCTGCTACTGGAGTATTATCAGAAAGGTCTCCCGCTATATCAACGGATGGCTGCGTTTCAGGCTCAACATTTGCATCAAAATCATCTGAAGTAATATCGGTAGCAACAGGCACATCTTCGGCTGTTTCATCAAATCCTAATTCTTCATTTACTTTGACAACTTTACCGCCTGCAGGCTTTTTATCAGCTACGCCTTCGCCGTCAAGATCATCATGGGCATCCTTATAATCCTTTACAGCGCCACTGTCTGCGGTTTTCTTCTTATCAGATTCCAAATCTTTTTCAACACCTTTTACTTCCTTATTGTCGGTGGCTTTTTCTACAGTCCCGTTAAATTTAGGGTCTTTGTCTAATGAAGCTGTTGCCTTTTCTGAAAAAGGTTCATTGTTCTTAGTTGTATTCTCGCCAGTAGAAGAGCCCTTGCTTTCAGGGTCTCCTGTATTGCACTGTCCTATTTTGCAAGAGTTCTCATAAATCTGATTTATCCTGTCAATTTCCTTACGTGCTTCCTCTGTAAGTCCTTCAAAAACCTTTTGACTCTTGTATGGGTCTGTTGTACTTGTGGAATTATGTTTTCCATAAGCCTCATTGAGCGACATAAGATGAAGTTCCAAATGTTTAGTGGCTTTATTATAATCAGAAAACATATTCTTGGACTTGTTTGTAATTCCACCGATATACTGATAAGATTCAGAAATCTTTTCCTTTCCTGGTTCGGTAACCTTAATGCAATATTTAGTGCCTTCTTTTATAATGCCATAAATCTTGTCGTCAGCACCCATCTTATAGTATTCTACATTAGATACGGACTCATTAACAGGCTTTCTCTCCCAATCCATAAGATGGAGGGCCCTTTCAAGCTCAGTATCAAAAGTACTTTTTGCCATATTTAAATTTAATTTTTTTCTTATTATTTTATTAATAAATAGTTTCCGTTGATTAAAAAATCAATATATTGATTCTTTTCTGTCATATGCAATAGTTTTAGCCTTGAGAAGTTTTTCCATATAGCCTGTTCTGCGAAGAATTTTGAAAAAGATATTTCCCGGAGCCATTTCACCATATCTTTGTAATGAATTCTTGCGTATTCCCTTAATTATGGAAATTAATTTTGCTATTTGGTTCAATACTTTATCACTGTCAGACTGAAGGCTGAAATCCATAGCCTTATCATATAAGGCATCAATTTTTTTCATTGTATCTATTGCCTTCTGTTTAATAATGAATTTTTCTCTTCCTAAAGCCTTTATATTATCTTTTTCAGGCTCTATAATCCATTTATTCTGATATAGGCTATATATGCCATTAGATATCAGGTTTTCGTTTATATCTTGAGCATAAACTTCAACAGGATAACCATAAATTTTTAATTCTTCATGCTGTTCGTTCCATATTTTTTTCTTAGATGTGAAATATTCATGTACGAAATCAACATTCTCATCTACATCCTTGAAATCAATAAGAATATGCAAGTCAAAATCAGAATATTTACTCCAATTATAATTTGCCATACTTCCTGTCAGTAGAATATCTAAAGGTTTAACCCAATCAATATTCAGAGAATTGAAAAAATCATCCCCAATATCCATAAGTCTTAATCTCACTCTTGAATTTATCTTATTGTTTATCCATACTTGCGGATTAAGAGATTCTTGTGGTACAAAAGAAGAAAAATCAATGTTTACATCTTCGTTTGCAACTGTAGCAGGCTGTTGAACTTCTTGGCATATGCTATCCATAGCCTCATCAACTATATGACTATAATCAGTAAGGCTATCCTGTGAAAGGCGATATTTCCAACGACTTGCAAAATCTTCCATAATTATCTAAGAGTTGCAAGATATTTCCATTTATTGATACTCTCAAGAAAATCATCAATGATATTATGAAGCCCATTCATTTTACTTTTTTCTCCTATTTCATCAGAAAAAGACAGTATGTCATTCTCCATTTCATCAAGAAGTCCCTTAATGTCTGTTGCTTCCGGAAGCATGGTCTTAAGGTCCCCTGTATGATATTTCTCAGAAAGAGAGCCCATTATATTCTCAGCCATACGATCCTCAAAATCAAGAACATCTGAATCTATCTCATCAGACAATAAATGTTCTGCCTTGTTATCAGTCTGCCAATGCAGTCCCTTCAATAACTGATGGTATCCTTCGCAATTACTAAGGAATTCCAAGCCATTTTCTTTTGTAAGTGCCATTACTATAACTATTTTGTTATATAATAAATAGTTTTCAAAAACTATTTATATTAAAAATATAATAATATGCCATCAAAAAGAAAACCGAGAATCTGTCTTGTGACTAATGAACAATTGAATTTTCTTAACAAGCATATATTAGAAGAAGAATTTAAGTTTGGGAATTATTCGGTTGAACCATCGAAAGTCCTTGCCGTAAAGAAATATCTTGACGAAACATTCGTGCGTGGCAGTATGCCAATAATAGGCGAAGATGGCTATCCGAAAACATTATATATTGTCGGAATGAAAGGATCTGATGGAAAAGTTCTAAAGAATATGACTGCAAAACAATTATTCTTTCTTCTTCAAGATAAATTCAATAAAATATACCAAGAGCCGAAACAGAGAGATAAATTTCTGAAACAAGTTATGAAAGACTGGTATAATAGAAAGATTACAAAAGAAGGACTTCTGTCAGTCAATAGATACTAAAAAATCTCCTACTAAGATAATTTCAAAGTAGGAGATTTTATTTTAAAGAGGCGTTGAAAAGAGGAATATAAAAATAGATTATGCATCTCTACAGTTTCCCAACTCAAATAGCATAAAAATATCAATGCTTAAGACCATAAATTCTTTAAAACGCCTCTATATCTTAAAGTTCAAGCCCATCAAAAGAAAAACCATCAAAATCATCATTTGTTGGTGAATCCTCATCATTAGTTTGCGATTGCAAAAAATAATATAATTCACTGAAAGGCCTTCCTCTCGAAGTACGATATAATGTTCCTTTTCTATCTATAAATAGTCCTGGATCATCTTTTGTTATCTGTATCCACGCTTTTTTAGTCGTAGGGTCAAATTGTCTTGCATTGAAGAAGCCAACATCAAATAATGGTTTCCCATTATTTTTAGTATCTAAGAAATAAAATAGTTTATCTTCTCTACTTTGTACAAGAATAGTGTCAAGATAACTACGCTCATTACGATCCCATATATATTTGTCTCCGAATTGAGCCATGAAAGCCTGAATATGATTCACTTTATTAGGGTCATATTTGACATTAAATTTTTGCCATCGAATATTGTGAATATCTTTTGGTGCTATGGCATAACATACAGGCACAACTGCATCTGCATTAAGTGGGATTACGCACATATGGTCATTTCTTCCCCAATATATAAATCCTCTAATACCGTATTTAGAAAGTATTGCATGTGAAAAATCTTGCCTTTCTGCATCGCCTGTTGATTTATGAGCAATTTGCTTTGTAGATAAACCATTTTGTGCCATATGTTGCCGCTCTATATTGCCAAGATAATTACATAAGTTTAAAATGGCACCACTTTCATTTTCACCAGAATAAAAAGCTTGAATAAGTATATTTTTGATATAATCATTCAAAAGATTATATAATTCAGGAAAATCTTTCAGCTGTTCTATAATATTTTTACCACCATAAAATTTGTCAGCAACATATCTATTAATACAAAGGACATTCTTAAGTCCTCCATAAAAATTAAGTTTTACTAAAACAGGCCCATATTTTAATTTAAATGCTTGTTCTATATTTAAGTTGGCATATACAGCCCTTGTATGCAAGTTTCCGCCTACAGAACCAAAATACTCAAAACTGAACATTGGGTTTTTCTTTAATCCTTCAAGCCTTTCAATTGTTGTAGATTGATATAGATTGATAAAATCCTGCCTATTAGATTCATCTTCATTAAGGAATAATATCCTTTGCTGTGATAGGCTTTCTCTAATTACATTTTTTATTTTTTCATTATTGGACTCCATTGCAAAATTCCTCAAATGATGGTATTTGAAACTTAAAGTTATTTTCTGATGGTATGACCCCATTTTCAGCTACAGCTCCGCTATTTGAAGGCATTTGCCCTGCCTGTTGTGATTTATCATTTGCATATGTTTGCTGTACTCCTTTCTCTATATTGAATATAATTTTTTGAAAATAATTATAAGCAATCATATTCATTTTTTCATCCAATGTAGGAACTTGCCCAATTATTGTAGGGTTCATTTTCATACATAGCATAACCCATGCCGTTATATAAGCAATAATAGGATTTGCGTTTTCAGGCTTAATAATACGTCCTTGTTTTACTACGCAATATTCAGCCATTTTCATAATCATTTGTTTAATTGCATACAATTTAGCATTCTCATTATCACCTTGAGGATTGACAACCTCAGTATTCATGCTTTGTGCAGCAATTTGTGTTGCAGATAATGCTCTATTAGTGTTAAGTTGTTCCCCATTATATAAAGCATTTGATAATTCCTGATTATTTGTATTGGACATGCCCATTGCTGCACGTGTATATGCATTAGGGGTGCCGTTAAGGTTATTCTCGAATCCGATATCATTATTATATGTGTCCGGCTCTCCTTCAATCAGTGAAGTTTCAGACACATCATAATATACAGCCCATCCATACCCTTGAGGTAAGTTTATTGCATTTGCACGAACAAAAGCCTCCAAATATTGCTGCGCTGACATTGTATCTGGATCTGATATTCCTTGATTGGCAGCTAAATTCTTCACATCTTTCTTTCCTACAGTATTTACCCATGGAACTATAAGGAAAATAGGATTTGCCGAAGGATCAATTTTTCTATTGAACATCATCCTCCAGTTTGCTGCTGTTGCTAAATATGTAATATTCATTCCATATTTTCTTGCTTGTCCCAAAGCCCTCAATTTATTGGCAGTAGATAGACGATGGTCAATTATTGAATCTTCATCATATGAAATCGAAAGATTCTTTATTAACTCCTGAACTTCATTAGAGCCTAATTTTTCACAAAATTCCTTCCATAAGTCATATGCTGACTTAACAGCATTGCTGCATGCAGCACCAGTAATTTTATGTTTTACTGTCCTTGTAACATCTTCAATAATACCTCTTGCAGATTCAGATGGCTTTTCCCCATTATTTGCAGCAACATATGTGTTATAGAAAGTTGCTATAAGTGCTACCGACTGCCCTTGTGCTGTTTTAGCATCCTTAACAATGTTGCCATCTCCATCAATCATCCCTTCAGGATGGATTAATCTAAGAGACATTTCCATTTCTCTTCCCGGTTCTTTTTTCTCTGTAGGGCGAGAAATAATATATCTTGAAAAGTTTCTTATTGTTTTATTGGCTTTAATTAATTGAGACATTGCAGCAAATACTTCCTTGCTCACATAAAAATTAAGAAACCATGCCGAGATAGAGCCATCACTATTTTCTTTTCCCGGTTTAATAGTGTATTCAAGAATGTGATCATTTTTCATTCTTTCTTCATTTAAAAGATATTTCTGAAAAACACTGAATATATTTTGTTCTGTAGAATTAAGTTCCATCTAAAAACTATTTTCCTATAAATAGTTAGGGAGGACTAAAAATAGCCCTCCCCATTTATTACTTTTTTAATTTTCCCATTAATTCTTTAGAAGATAGAAGTCCGACGGTTCTGTCATATATTAGTTTATCCTTATAGAATAGCATCAGAGGTATATTCATGACTTTATTTTCTTCAAGAAAATCAGGATCCTTCTCATCAACTTCATCCACATCACATTCTACAAAAACGGCATTTGCTTGCTCCTCTTTCTCTACATTATTGATAGTAGTTTCCATTACTTTACAAGGTCCGCACCATTCAGCTCCAAACTTTAATATAATTGTCTTGCCTTCATTCTCATTAAGAATATTTTCAAATTCTTTCTTTGTTGAAATTTTAACCATTTTTTTAAAAAATATAAAAATTATTCAAAACAGTTCCAATATAATTAAACCATGTCAGAAATTATCTCATCCAAATGGTCTTCAGCAGCAACCCAAAATTCTGAAGTCTTTAAGTATGTACTACGGACTGTATCGTAGATTGGCTTTATAGCATAAAATATCTTTTTTGCTGCACTATTATATTTTTTATATGCTTTAATTGATGCTTTGGTGGCTGAAATATGTTCGCCTATTTTCTTATCAAAGACATCTCCATCCATAAGTTTAGCTCTGCCTACAGTTTTTATTTTCAAATGGTTATTATCCTTAGTTAGGATACGACTCCATTCTCCATTGAATTTGCCATTGAAAATCAACAATTGCCCAATCTCTCTTGGAATGTACAAATCCCATTCCTGAAAGCATCTAACATCTCCTGCAGACTCGTCATATTTATATGTTTCGCTCACAGGCCTCATTTTCAAATACTTATTACTCTCCATTTTTATACATTGTTTTATAGTAATTCTGATATTCTTTGTTTGTTACATCTTCAAGCCATTTTTGGTTCTTGAAATACCATCTGACTGTTTTCTCAAGATTTTTCTTATAAGAATTGGCAGGCTTCCATCCAAGAGCCTTAATCTTAGTGTTGTCTATAGCATAACGTTTATCATGGCCAAGCCTGTCCTGAATAAAATTAATTCTTGGTTTTAAAATTACATTTTTTAATGTTTTCTTATTAACTTCGAGAGTTAAATCTATCAGGTCATTGATAATATCAAGATTTGTCTTTTCATTATGCCCGCCAACATTATATGTTTCTCCATTTATTCCTTCATGGAAGATTAAATCAATTGCTGAAGTATGGTCTTCCACATAAAGCCAATCTCTAATATTCAAGCCGTTTCCATACACCGGAATTTCTTTACTGTTAAGAATATTATTAATCACTAACGGGATTAATTTTTCAGGGAACTGATTAGGCCCATAATTGTTAGAACAATTGCTTATTGTTACATTAAGTCCATAAGTATCATGAAAAGCTCTAACAAAATGATCTGAGCTTGCTTTTGATGCTGAATATGGAGAATGAGGCATATATTTATTTGTTTCTTTAAATGGATGCTCATTTTCCGATAGGGAACCATATACTTCATCTGTTGAAACATGATGAAATCTATGTTTTGAATAATCTTCTTTCCAAAACTCTTTTGCTACATTAAGAAGATTCAATGTTCCCAAGACATTGGTCTCAACAAAAACATTTGGATTCTTAATTGAGCGGTCAACATGGCTTTCAGCAGCCAAATGAATCACATCGGTTATCTTATAACGTTCAAAGATACGGGATACTTCTTCAGACTTTCTGATGTCCCCCAATACAAAGCAATAATTATCTTTGGTTTCAATATCCCTAAGATTTCCAAGATTGCCTGCATATGTCAAGGCATCAAAATTAACGATGAGGTAATCGGGATATTTATTAACGAAATATCTACAGCAATGAGAGCCAATAAAGCCTGCACCTCCTGTAATCATGATTCGTTTCTTGAAGGAATCTATTTTTGTTGTGTCAAACATAATATTAAATTTTTGCTATCTTTATTTTTGATATATGGTTTTCCTCTTTGAAGGAAAACGGGCTGTTAAACTCATCGAATTTTATCCATTGGTTATCTTTGTATGATGTGATTAATCTTTGCCAAGGATAGAACTCTTCTATAGTGTCTTCTACAGATTCGAGACTCTCAAAGAGAATGCCTCGTTCATTTTCCTTATTATAATAATTGCTGCATTTATATTGGAATATTGTGCTATCTTCTAATGCAAGAAAACCGTGTGCGTATCCTTCCGGGACAAAAAATTGATATTTATTTTTACCTGACAGATAAGCCTTATACATATAGCCATATTTAGGCGAACCTTTACGAATATCAACAATAATATCTACAGCAGAACCTTGTACAACTTTAACAAGTTTTGCTTGTGCGAATGGAGGATTTTGGAAATGCAAACCTCTAAAAGTACCTGCACAGCTACAGCTTTCATTCTCTTGGACAAAATTAATATCCCCTATATTTTCTTTAAACTCATTAAGTTTAAATGCCTCCATAAAATACCCACGTTCATCTTTTATGATTGAAGGCTTTATCAAGACAGGGGCCCCTGTAACATTTGAAAGTTTTTCGTAAATCATTTTTTTTTCTAAAAATACAAATTTCTGTATTTTTACTGAAAATTTTTAGGAGATGCAAGAATATATCATAACAAAGGGAAACAAGTCTTTTCAGGCTACTGAGGAACAGTCCTGTTTTTTTGATTTCATACAGAATGGCGTAGGCAATGCAGTGATCAAGGCATCAGCAGGTTCTTCAAAGACAAGCACAATTGAAAATTGTCTTAAATATATACCTAAAGATAAAAAGGCTTTGTTTATTGCATTTAATGTCAGCGTAAGAGATGAAATTCAAAAAGATGTTGATCGAGATAGAAGAACCACGAAGATTACTACTTTTCATGGATTAGGATATAATTTTTTGCTAAACAACATAGGCCTAAAACCAGAAATTTATGAATATAAATATAAAAAATATATAAATGATCATATTGATCAACTTACAGTTTTTAAGGAAACTAAGAGTCTAAAAAATTTTCGTGGGCAATATATCAGAAATATTAACAGACTTGTAGATTATGCAAGATATTACTGTGTAATGAAACCCAAGGATATAAAAAAACTAACCAAGATATATTCTGATATTATCCTTTTTCGAGATGAGCCTGAAGTTGTTTCAGAAGTTCTTAAATGGGGGCAAACAGAATTATCAGTGATTGATTATACAGATATGATATGGCTCCCATATATTTTGAATTTGGAATCTAAGGCAAATAAGTTTGATTATATATTCATTGATGAGGCCCAAGATGTAACGGTTGCTGAGGAAAAACTTATAGAAAAAACTAAAGGACGTGGAAGCCGTTTTGTTGCTGTTGGTGACGAAAATCAAAGAATTAATGTTTGGTGCGGAGCAAGTAAATTAGCAATGGATAATTTTAAGAACAGCCCAAATACAAAGATTTTTAAACTTTCAATATCATTTAGAATACCTTTAGTAGGAGAAAATCTTGTACATCGTTGTTTTCCTTATATTGACATACATTCTGCCAAAAATGCTATAGAAGGACAGATAAGGGAAGACGTATCATTAAGTATGATAGGGGAAAGGTCTATGGTTTTATGCAGAAATCTTGCACCGCTTCTAAGAGCAATGCTTTCAGTGATGCGGATGAATAAGACTTGTTATTTGAAAGGATGGGAAACTGAACTTGAAATGTTTCAGACAATAGTCAGGGAGCATAAGTCGAAATATATTGATAGAAAAATGTTAACAACAGAGGGGCTGTTGCCTACTCTCTATAAAGAAATGTTTCAAAGAATTGATGTTCTGATAGAAAAACATGGTTTAACTTATGACGAGGCAGTAATAAATGATAGCATATTGGATTTTTATGATAAGATTATGTCATTAGATGTCTTATCAGAAGGATTAAGCACAACAGAAGAACTATTGGATAAGTTGGATATTATTTTTTCAAAGGATAATGATACGAAGGATGCAATAATTTTTAGTACAGTACATAAGGCAAAAGGGCTTGAAGCGGACAATGTTTTTATATTAAGACCATCATTGATGCCAAATCCTTATGCTAAATCAGAATGGGAAATAGAGGCTGAGAGAAATCTTCAATATGTTGCATATACACGATTTAAGAAAACATTAAATTTCCTCCATGAAGATGAATGGGAAAAGTTCGGCAGTGATTCCAAGAAGAATTTAAAAAATGAATTTGCGGAAATTAAAAAACGTATAGGTTATGAAAAAGGTGAGATTGATCCAATAAAAAACGTCTTTCATACTGAAGATATACAAGTAAAGAAAGAGGAAAAGCCAATTATTCACAAAGTAAAGGGTGGCTTAAAATTTGGGAATTTGCTAAAATAAGTGTATTTTTGCTGAAAATTAATTTTGTTAATGGAAAATACAGTGAAGAAAGAGTTTATTCTTCCAACTCCGGAAGAAATAAAGAAACATTTAGATGAATATATAATTGGGCAGGATGAAGCAAAGAAGATATTATCTGTAGCGGTTTATAATCATTATAAGAAAATTATAAATAATAGTAATCAAAAATGTAATGTTGAAATAGATAAATCAAATATTATTCTTGCAGGTAATACAGGATGTGGGAAAACTCTATTGGTAAAGACATTAGCAAAATTTTTAAATGTTCCTTGTTATATTCAGGATTGTACCAAATTAACTGCTTCTGGATATGTAGGGGAAGATGTTGAAAACTGTCTTGTTGGGCTATTGCAGGCTTGTAATTATGATGTTATTTCCGCACAGTATGGGATTATCATGCTTGATGAGGGCGATAAAATTACAAAAGCTGAAGCAGGGCCATCAATAACAAGGGATGTTTCAGGAGAATGTGTGCAGCAATCCCTTCTTAAAATTGTAGAAGGTGAACGTATTGGAGTACCTCCTATGGGTGGCAGAAAACACCCAGAGCAATCTCTTGTTTATGTAGACACGACAAATATTTTATTCATTCTTTCTGGCGCTTTTGTTGGGCTTGAAGATATTGTAAAAGATAGACTTGATGGTGATCATAAGATAGGGTTTAATGCTATTAACGAAAAAGAAAGGGAAAATAACAAAGATATAGAAGAAAATCCCATGCATTATGCTACCCCGCAAGATATTCGTGATTTTGGCTTTATTCCTGAGTTTGTAGGAAGATTTCCTATTATTACTTGTGTTGATAAATTGGAAAAAGATGCCTTAATAAAAATTATGAGTGAGCCAAAAAATGCTATTCTGAAACAATATACTGAACTGCTTAAGATGGATGGTGTAACATTAAAGTTTACCAATAAGGCAATAGAAGAAATTGCGGATTTGGCTTACAACCTTGAAACAGGGGCAAGAGGACTTCGTTCTATTATGGAAACTGTTATGACAGATGTAATGTATGAAGCACCTACAATGGCAAAAGATGGTGTAAAGACATTTACGGTAACAGATAAACTTGTCAAGGAAAAGACTAAAAGGAAGTTCGCTGCCTTGAAAAGTGCCTAAAATAATTTATTTTTAATAAAAAGAAAATGATAGCATTAATTAATAAAATACTTGTTTTTCTTCTAATGTTTTGCATTCTCATAGTTGTAAAATATGGCTTTAAGTTTGCAATTGCTTTTAGAAAAGGCGTTAGTATGGAAACAGAGAAATGGGATTGGCTTAAGTTCAGCGGAGCTTTGTCTTATATTTTTACAATAATTTTTACAGGTTTATTTTAAAAAGTATGAATATATCTGATAGAATAGAAAATATAAAGGATTACTTTTTGAAATTTAATGTTGATCAGGGGATAATCACATTAGCATTAAAATTTCCGGAAAAATGGACGGTTCCCGACTCTGAATTTTTAAAGAAACAATTTGGAGTCGCTTCAGGCCCATTACAGAATGGGGTTATATATTGTTGTGAAATTACAGAAGGTTTTGACAAGATTTTTGATGCTGCAGACTATACAATATCTTTTAATAAAGAAGCACAAGAAAGAATGGCATTATTTAATGCTAAGGCTAAAGAATTGAAGGAATTGTTTATGACGGAATCATTGGATTCTTTGAAAACATTAAATTTCGTTTTTGATAAAAAGAAGAAAAGGAATGTATCTGTTAAGAGTAAATCTATTATTGAAAAGGCAACGGAAACTGTAGAAAATAAAAGTTCCAAAGAAGCTATAGTCCCTAAAGAGGAAGTAGAAACTGAAGATTCATTGCTTTCTGCTGCAAAAGAAGTAATAACGGAAGCAACAAAAATTGCTGAATAATGAGTTGGTTTATTCTTGTTTGTTATATATTTTTTGTTTATGGGATGAGTGTCATTATTACACAAGGCATTGGTCCCAAAAACATTTTTTTTAGATTAAGATTATGGGCAGAAAGTATTGGGCCTAATTTTGGGCTACTTTTTAAATGTATGCTTTGTATGCCTACAAATATAGGATGGGTATTTTCATTGTTTAATTGGTTTTTATTACCAATACCAATAAGTCCCTTCAATATGATATTGTGTGGCACTAATTTATGGTGGCTTGCAATGATACTTGATGCTTGCTTCGCAGGTGGGGTTTGCCATTTATTGTGGAATATTGATGATTATATAGATAAAAATACACCAATATTTGAAGACGAGGTTGATAATGAAGAAGGAGAATGATAGAATTAAATTCAATGAGCAAGTAATTGCTGAGGTAAAGAAAGAACAGGCTGCATTTGAATCTGATGCACAGAAATATAAAAATTCAATTTCTGAAGAATTAGAGAAAAATAAAGCCGAGATAATGGGGGATTTGGCTTCAACAAAGAAGCCAAACAAAATAAAGAATTTTATTAACAGATTATTTCAAACATGGGGCTGAAGAAATTTTTACTTCCTGATGAACTCTATGAAGTTGCTGATTTTTTTAAGGAAAAGGAGTATGTTGATTTGGATATGAACATTGTGTTTAATATCCATGATAAAGAAACCTTGCAAAGAATAAGCGACCATATTTATTTCAGTAGTTGTGATAATTCTGAAGATAAAAAGCCTCCTATAGTTGAGGGTGATAGTATTAACGTCAATATTGGTAATTATCATTTCATATATAAACTTGTAGAAGATGCCAATTATAATAATTAAGGATGAGTTACTGATTGAAAATCTTAAAAAATATTCCATTATATTAGTCCCCATGACGGCAAACAATTCCATGAATAATGGTTTTGCTTACGAAGTGGGGCTTAATTTTCCTTCTATAAGAGAAAAGGTACGAATGACACCATATGGTGACAGACGAAAATATGGTACGGTTTCTGTTTTTAAGGATGATGGAATAGTATTTTGTATTTGTTTTATGCATACTGGAGGGCAATCAAAGGAAAATGAATATGTTAAGTATGACAGTTTGGCAGATTGTCTTGATTTGATTAATACCGAATTTAAAGGAAAAACGGTCGCATCTCCAATACTTGGGAGCACAAGATTTGATGGTAATGGAGATAAAGAAAAAATCATAGGTATATTTAAGGAACATTGTAAAGATGTAGATGTTATTTTGTATGATTATAAGGAACGTAATTTCAGAGATGAGATTTATTATCGGACGACAACCGTGACACAGAAATTCCGACGCAAGGAAATAACTCATGAAGAAATGATGAAAGAAATTGATAAAATAATGTGGGAGAAATTTCATGGTATCTTTATTCCAAAACCTGATGATTATCATTATAAACGCCCTCGTATTGAACGTGCAAACAGCAAGATAATAAGAATAAACAAAAATAATCGTATCTTTAAAGAAAATTAATTTTATATGGATTTTTTTGATGAAATAAAAGATATAAGGAAAATGTTAAATACTATAGATAAAAATATTTTAAAAGAAAATTTTTCATATAAACGGACCGATGAAGAATTTCTTGAAAATGTTACATATTTAAGTCCAAAAGATACTGGTCTTTCTAAAGGTATACTTGTTGATTGTGGAGAGAATTATAAATACTATAATCATCCTTTATGCCTTTATGTTATATCTGATAATAATGTAGATGTGTTTCCTGTAACCATATCAAATACCCCTCATACAATCAAAGATTTCATTATCCCTTCGGATATCATCTCTTTTATACAGAATTCATGTAGTATACTAAAGAAGCTTGCTGATATGGAAATTAGTGGAGGTGAATTTTTTGATTATGTTGATGCTTATAAAAATACACATCAAGAATTTCAACTTGTTGGAGAAATGAGTCGTCTCTCACCTCAAGAAACAGGGTTGCCTATTTGGATTTATGTGGATGATACGGGAAGTTATATGGCAAGTGGACATAGTAATAGTTATAGATATAAATTTCAACAAGATAGAAGTGCCAAAAATCCTAAATTATGGATGCCTGTACAAGTGCCATTAATGAAAATAATGTCTAATGATACACTTCCTAAATGTAACATATCTCAAAAAGATATTGATAAAGTTTTAGTATGGGGAGATTTAAATAAGGATTTACTCTTGCAGCTGAAAGACAATAAAATTACTGGTAGGGAATTTAAAAATTCAATGGTAAAATTTAATAAAAACGGAAACACTATTAATGTTTTGCTTGATAGTGAGATAGACAATAAACAAAAATAATCGTATCTTTAAAGAAAATTAATTTTTTATGGCTATAATTAGACTTACATTAACAGAGGATCATTTGAAATTGATTTCTCATCTTAATTTCGGAGAAGTTCCAGATATTACAAATGAGGAATTTGAGCATATGACATTCGGGCTTGATTTGAATAGTCTTTTCGGTGGCTCTTATGCTTTGGAGGATATTTCCTATATTCTTCATAGATATGATGAGCATATTGTAGGGACAGAAAATGATCCGCTTGGGGTACAGTTTCCAGAGGAAACGCAGGCATATTTTTATGAACTTTATAACTTCATTCTTGATAATCTCAAAGAGATTGAGGAATTGGTTCATCAGTTTGTTGCAATTGGAGGACTAACACCAGGAACTTATAAATGCCGTTCCAATGAACATATTTGGTCAAGAGACGAAAAGAAATCTTAAGAATAGAAAGAACCTTTTTGAGGTTCTTTCTTCGTCTATAGATAGCAAAATTTTGATTTTATAGATATAATCCTTATATTTGCATTGTTATTAATTTTATTGAAAATTATGAGAAGAAAAATTGATTTTGAAACCCTGTCATGTAAGTATTTTGTAAATAGCACAAGCACAAATCAGTATTTGAATGATATCAGAAGATATACAAAGATGACACCTGAAGAGGAAGAGGCTCTTTTTACCAGATATATCAATGGAGATGCATCAGCAAAGAAAGAGATTTTCCTTAGGAACCAGAGGTTTATCTATTCATTGGCAAAGAGATATGCCAAGACCGAGGATGAGGTAATGGACTATGTTGGCGAGGGTAATATCGGTCTTAATGAGGCAATTGATAAATATGAACCAAACAAGGGCTTTAAGTTCATGACTTATGCCGTGTGGTATATCAGAAGGTCTATGAATTATTATCTTACTGATACTAAAAATATGATCAATCGCACTAACAATCTTAAGATTGCCAAAAAGATAGACAAGTTCAAGCAGAAATTTTATACATCAGAGGGGCGTTATCCTGATGAGAATGAAATCATGGAACACTTGAAGAATGCATACAATATTGAGATTAAGAACATTTCAGATGTATATGATGTTTCTATTTCATCAATCAGCGAGGGTGCTTCATCAGATGACGATGAGTATACAGTAGAGAAAGAATCTATCTTTACTGAAAGGACTTCTGCTGATAATGAATATGAGAAGAATGTACAGAATGATTATGCAAAATCAATTATTATGAAATTATTGCAGAATGTATCCATATCTGAAATGAAAATTCTTAGTATGCGTTATGGACTTGATGGTAAAGGAGAAATGAATGTTGAAGATATTGCAGAAGAGATGGGTCTTTCAATAAGCAACATTAATTCACTGATTGATAATGCAACAAAGAAAATGAAAAAATATGCTATTGAAAAACGAGTTTTTGCATAATGAAAGGAATTGAAGATATACAGGAAATGTTTGACAATATGGATAATATTATCAAAAATAGAGGAATAGAAGAAGGAATTGATTTTGATGTTAATAACTTAACTGTTTCTTATAATCCAAATCATGAGGACAATGTAGACACTTCAACAGAGAATAATCCCACTAAGGATAATGAAATATTGCTTGGCGTACCAGTATGGTCTATTTTCAAAAGAAAACGAGGACTGAGAGGTGATGGAAACCCGCTTATTTATGCCTTGAAAAATGAAAAGGGATGGCATTTTAGAAATGATAAAGATTATCTGATGGTAATGAAGCAATTTGATAAAATTGCTGAAAAGTTTATATCATTATATCCTGTGGGATTAACAATAGTTGTTCCGAGTAGTAGTCCTTTGAATGAATATATTGCTACAAAAATAGTTCAGAAATCAAAAAATGCACGAATACTAAAGAATATTTTATGCAAACTTACCACTGAAGATGTGGATGACATTGTTATGGCACCCAATTCTGCTTTCAGACTGTATTATAAAAATAATTTCGTTGGTGCTTATAATGAATTGGTACAGTATCTTGATATAATGGATAAAACAAGAAATGGATATTTCACAAGACATCTTGTACGAAACAATGACATGAGAGATGTTCTTGATTTTACCCTAAAGACAAGCACTGATGCATCAACTGAGGATGCGAATTCTATTAATGGAGAAGATGTACTGATAATAGATGATACTATTAGTAGAGGACAGACAATAAAGGAAGCATGCCAAATCATTCAAGATACCTATGCTCCTAAATCAGTAACTGTTTTGACATTGTTATCAAAATTATATTAGTCCAAAAAACAAAGAAAACATGAATACAAAAGAGTTGAAGACATTTATAGTCAATGCTATATATCAATATTTTGACATCAAAGAGTTAAAGATAGTGTTGAAGACAGATGAATTAACTTCTTGCTAAGTTATACAACATTTTGTAAAAAATGTTGTATT